>OLDD01000334.1_pt1 | contig 10632 bp, 9 predicted proteins | sample 1607881 | NCBI WGS metagenome assembly OLDD01 (sample SAMN02674697, study PRJEB24791) | human gut metagenome, SKBSTL033 | isolation source: stool | host: Homo sapiens | place: USA | reverse complement strand
GACGAGGCCGCCTATTTCGTATTGATTGGGATCGAACGGAATGTCGGGATCGGTGAAATACCAGACCGTAAACGGCGAGCCGTCATCGCTTGTGCGCTCTTCGGACCGTACGGAACCGACCGTACCGATCCGGCGCGGATATATCGCATCGAACGCTTCCTGCTCGAAATATTCGATGATACCGAGGTGGGTATCCTGTTCGACGTACTTCGCCCCGTCGGGCAGTTGCAGCCGGGCATATCCGTACCGATCCGGATCGATGTTGCGGGAGGAGCCTACCGGGAAGAGCCGAGTGAAAAATTTCACGCCATCGGCCATGCTCCGTTCGATTCCTCCGGTCAATCCGTTCCCGTAAGACAACGGGACAGGCTCGCCGAACTCACAGCGGGATATGTTGAGCGTCATCCCGTCGAACCACCACTCCGTCCCGGCGGCAGACGACAGTTCCGAAAGAGCATCGGAGGCGTACTTTCCCGTATATTCGATATCGATGTACTCCGATACGACCACTTCTCCGACTTTCCATTCGGTCGTCCCCATTTTGCGGTTCATGTTAGCGATAATCAGCGCCGCATGTTCGCGTGCCGGTGCCGTGAGTGTCAGAATCGGATTGTCGTCATCATCCGGATTGACCATCAGGACCTGCGTGGTGAGTCCTTCGACCCCCGACAGTTGCACCGAGTAGCTCCATTCGCTGTCGCAGTTCATCTTCGGCTGATAACGTTCGAGAATCCAATAACGCCGTCCGAGGAAGTCCGCATAATCGTAAACTTCGAGCGTGACGCATTCGAAGGCCGTGAAGGAGAGCGAGAGGACACTCTCCTCCTGTATGCCGCAGGTTGCAGCACTGTTACTATCGGGAGAGGCCGTCAGCTTCAGATTCCCTTCTTTCGAATATATTTTGAGTTCCATTTTTTGAAGATTTGAACGTGACCTTTAGATCGACGCAGCGAGTTCGAATGTCGGCTTCGGCTCCCGGAATTTCACCGAGAAGGTCGCTGCGACCTCTCCCTTTCCGAATGGCGCCAGTTGTGAATAATCCGAAAATCCGGTCATATAAACCCGGAATTTCAGCCCTACGTCCGTCAGATGGAGCGCCAGCCACCCGTCGTCGCCCTCCTTGAGAAATTTCACGAACGAGGCGTAGCGCGTGAAGAACGAAACATCGTTCGAGGCGACGATGGCGAATCGCAGCGTGATATCGCGGGCTTCATAAGTCTGCGTCAGTATATCGGGCATACGGACACCGTCCTCCTCCTGAATGGAAACCTCCGCCTGCTGCTTGAGAGCCGGAGGTGCAAGCAGCGAATCGTAGTTGTCGTGTCTGTCTTCAGCGGTTTCCGCGAGGAAAGCCCCGAAACGGGCATATACATCCGTTTGGTTGATCAGCAACAGTCCTTCGAGTATTTCAGCCATAATCAGATCGCTTTTAATCCGTCGCGTTTTATGGTTTGCAACAGTTCATAGATTTGGGGTATCGGTTCGGTATTTTCCCGGATGGCATTCATCGCTTCGAGTGACCCTTTGAGAACCGGGACAATACCTTCGATGTTTTCGTCGATCTTCGCGGAATGGATCTGTACCGATGTGACCAGTCCTTCGACGCGGGAGAACGAATCCTGCGTTACGGTCTGAATGGCTCCTGCCTTACCGCTCTGCTGCGAAGTGCCGGCTTCCTCGTCGATTGAAAGTCCGTTCTCTTCTGCAATGCGGCGGAACTCTTCCCACAGACGATTGAAATCGTCCTGTTGCTCCATGGCATCCGAAACCAGCGATTTCATCGTTTCGCTCCATTGAGCGAACCGCTCTTCGTCGGAAAGGTCGCTCTGCATGACCTCTTCGATGCGTTTTTGGGCATCTTCGAATACCTTACCGAGCGTACTCGAATAGATCATATCCTTGGCCAGCGAGCGCAGGGCCTGCCCGACGCTGTCGGCAAAAGTATCCGCCGCATCGGTGCCGTTTTCGAAAGCATCCACCAAAGCATCGGTAAGCGTACGGCCCAGATCGCCGAAAATATCCTGCAAATAATCCCGGACCGCAGTCAATGCCTCTTCGTAGGTTTCCCAGTCGTCCACCATTTCGCGGAGCATCTCCTGATTCTCCCGTGCCAGGTGCTGGAAAGTTTCTCCGCCCTCTTCGACGAATTGCCGGAGCGCGTCCATATCGACTTCGCCATCCGTGAATAATTCGGGAAGCAGCGAACCGAGGGACTGATATTTTGCCGAGCGGAACCAGGTCGAGTGACGTGTCTGAACCTGCATGTTGGCGATCGAATCGGCAATGTTCTCCCAAGTTTTTTCATACCTGAACAGCCCCGAAAGTCCCGTGCCGGCTCCGCCTCGCCACTCTCCCGGCAACTGATATTTTTCTTCCCCGCGCGAGAGGATTCTCTCCCGGACTTTCTCCAGCTCTTCAAGCGAGGTGCGCACTACATCGATATTTTGCTTGTAACGGTCGTACACCCGATCCCCGAAGATATTGTCGAATTCATCGGAGTCGATACGGCTGCGCTCTTTCATGATCCGAAGTTCTTCGTTGAACTCGCGGGCCAGACGAAGGTTGCGCTCCATCGAAGTTTCACCGCCCTCGAACAAATTGACAATAGTGGTCAGCGCACCGATACCGGCAGATATGCCTCCGAGAATTCCGGAGGCCATGCCGAGCGTGTTCGATGCGGCTTGAGCTTTCCGGTATGCCTGAACGGCATTGATGATTTGCAGGGTAGAGCCGGCGATATCTCCTGCGGTGGCGATGATGGTTCCTCCGGCTCCCCCGACGGCATCGCCGACCTCATTGAAAGTGCCGATAACGTCGGTCAATACGCGGTGAAGCTCCGTCCAGGAAGTCGTATCGGTAGTTTCCTGTTCCGTTTGGTTCTGTTTTTTCGCCAGTTGCTGTTCGGCCTTGCGGAGTTTGGCCCGCGCAACGGCGATGGCATTACCATCATCCGGCGTCTCGCTTTGCAGGTTCTCCAGCTCTTCCTGAGCTTCGATCACCAGGCTTTCCAGCTTTTTGACCGAGGCAGTGACGACCCGGTCGGCCCAGGCTTCGAATTCCGGGAACTGGCTTGCAAATTGTTCCGTGAAGGCGTCGAGCGCTTTTTGTTTGGCTTCCCGAGCGAGTTGCTGGGCCTCCGGATTTGAGGCAAGAGCGGCAATATCCTGATCGTATTTCCGGGCGATTCGCAGACGCCCCTGCTGGTAGGTTTCGTACTTCTCCAGCAACTTGGCGTATGAAGCCTCCTCTTTCTTATCGACATCCGCAAGCTCTCTGTCCCGAATTTCCGCAGCTTGGGCTATTGCAGCGGCCGTGCCGGCCATAAAGGTTTTCTCCGCATTCGAATCGATATCGGCCCCCGACTCCCGGAGTTTGCGAATCAGCGCGAGCGTCTGTTGTTCCTGCCGCTCATATTCCTGACGGTTTTTCTCGTAATTGAGGCGGATCGCTTCCCGTTCCCGGTCGAATTCGTTTTCAATCAACTCGGCCCGCTGGTCGTCGAGGCTCTGCTGTTGGCGACGTACGGCCGCCTTATACTGTTCTGTGAGTTGGTCGATGGAAGTCGGTTCGGGATCGGTCGTCGTGCCGGACGGGTTTTCCAGCAACTGGGCCTGCTCCGCCACGGCAGCCAATTTCGTCCGCTGCTCTGCGAGGAATTGCAGAAATGCCCCGAGGTTGCCATCGAATTTCTCCTCTATCTCATCGATAATCTCTTCTCCTCCTTTGTTCTTCCTGATCTCTTCAAAAATCCTTTCCTGCCAGTAAGAAACACTTTCTTCTGCATCTGACAGAATGTCTTTCGCCTGTAAGAGATCTTTGCGTGTTTGGGGATCATAGCCTGGTTGACGCCATGATTTCGCATAGTAGGTTTTCCGTTTTTCAGCAACATCCTTTTGGGCCTCGAGGTATTTGTCATTAGCCTTTAGGAATTGTTCGATATCCGGTATGTTATTGAGGAACAGCTCTTGCTGTTCGATATCCACCAGGCTCTTGAAAGCCGCCTGTGCTTTGGCGTATTTGTAAATGTTTTTGATCAGCTCCTTGTAAGTGTCATTCGCTTGTCCGAGCATGATTTGCTCGTCGGAAAGATTCTTGAAATAACCCGAAAACTCCTCTTTGAGTTTGCGCACGGCTTCCCGGCGATCGTCTGTGGCGCGGGCGTTATCCGTCGCGGCCCGGTAGAGAAGATTCAATTTTACGACCTCCTGCTGAGCGTTCCGGGCCCCTTCAAGCATCGTATTCTGAAAACGTTCAGTCGCCATGCGAGCGGTGTCGAGCGCCTTCTTTCCCCGAAACAGATTCGTCACCCAGTTTCCGATCTCCTTGCCGTACGCAACTGCCAAAGTAATACCCACAGTCAATAAAGTCTGAAAAGAGCCTACGGAGGAAAGTATTTGTCGCCATACAGGAATTGTTTTTTCACCACTGGCAGCCAATAACTGATTTTCGGCCCTGGTACGAGCTATTGCATCCCAAAGAATAGGATAATTATTCGAAACTGCCAGAAAATACAACTGTAATCCCATTGCCAGCGACGGTGATTCACGAATTATTTGCTGAATAGCCATATGTAGGCTATTATAGCTCCTTACGGCTGCCGGAGCGCTTGCAGGAACCAGATCGGTGCGTTTGGTCGCGGCTTGCAAAGCCTGGAGCTGCCGCTGCAATGCTTCTATCTGGCGGATGTTTTCCGTCTGATCCATTTCCGGCGTCTGGGCTATGACTTTCTGAAGTCGCACAATTTCATCCTTCAAAGCCTGAATACGGCCTCGCGCCTGCGCGGCATCCTTGTCCACGGCATCAATCCCGCCGGAAACTCCGGAGAGTCCCTGGCGGGTATTGTTCTTTACGAGGAATTCTATCTCGACGGGTTTCATTGCAAGTTGAGTTTCGATTGAAAGAGTTGTGCGGTATCGGTTTTTCCCGTTGCACTCCCGGCTTCCGTACATTCGGCCGGGACGCTTCGATAATGCGGGGCATCGGCCAGCATCATGGCCAGTGTCTGGAAATTGACCTTCCACAGAATGTAATGCACCGACCATCCTGTTGCGGAGGCAATTTGCCAAACGATTCCGAAGGGGCTATGGGAACTCTCGTAAACGGTTCTTAACTCCCCTTTCCTGCTCTTTTGGGGCGGCTCGCTTCGTACCGGAAGGGATTGATACTCTCGGCCGATTCGATAATACTCGTAAAATCCCGCGTGCCCCGCATTCTGCGGAACCAGCGCTGGGCTTCGATCCGGTACTCGGAGGGTACCTTCCACCGGATCAACCAGGCCACCACGGGGGCCAGCAGGAGTCCGGACAGATAGCCGCGACATATCGTCAGCGCAAGGATCAGCGAAAGGCGTTTGGCATGCCGGTCGAAAAAGGCACGCTCCTCGTCTTCGGAGAAAGCATCCCATTCCCGGGCCGTGATTCCCAGCTTCAGGTAGTGGCGTACGATGCGCATCTGCCCTCCCAGGCAGGGGCGCCGCATCGTTACGCGCAGCACCCGCTCCCGGCCTCCGGGCAGGCGGAATCGGAGAAGAGGCAGCAGAATCCCCACATCGAGCAGAGCTTCCGCTGCCTCCAGTTCTACATTGCGTTTCATGGCTTAGGCATTGGGCTGCGAAAGCGATACGGTAGCTTTTGTTTCAGGATCGGACTCCAGGATGAATTCCAGTTGTCCGGAGCGGGGCGATTCCGTGGAATTGGCTTCGGCGATCACCGTGACGCGTCCGTTTATGACTTCCACCGAGAAGCCTTCGGGCACAGCACCTACCGAGAACGGACCCGATGCTTCGATATCGACCGGGAGGCTGCCGCCTGCCTGTTCGAAGGTCAGCGACGTCGGGTCGGCCTCGATGAAGGGCTCCGTCGGCAGAATCGAACCGGGCGAAGAGCCGTCCAGCGGGGCCAGGACCTTCAGTCCGAATTCGATGCCGAGGACGTTTTCGCCGCCCAAGCCGCCGCGAATCTTCGAGGCACGCAACGAAACGCGCTTGAGTTTGACGGTCTTACCCGTACCGGTCAGAATGCGCATATCTCCTTCGACACGCATCGAGCTGGCGGGCATTTGCCACTCCTCACCCGCGACTTTGCCGCCCATCAGATCGACGCAGTTCTGGGGAACCATTTCGATCATCTTTCCGGTAATCTCATTCGTCGCGGCTCGCGTTTCGATATCCAGCACGGGACTGGTCCGAATCTGTGCGGCCCAGAGTTCGACGGTCTGGGCGTCTTCACCGCCCCAGTCAAGGCCCTCTTCCGAAATGTTCCCCATGCGTCTGCCGTTGAAATAGACAGCGTCGAGCAGCATCAGATAGCCGTCGTTAGTTTGAATTACAGATCGTTTAGACATAATTAAATTGTTTTGAAAAGTTTTGCAAATAAGTTTGTTTTATGAGCCCACCAGCCGCCGAGACATCCGATAACGATTCCGAAAAGCATCCACCTTCCCCGATAGGCCGGGGACCGCGTTTGTTGTATTGCTGTTTCCGAAGATTGATGCCTGGAGACTTCGAGGAGTCGGTCGTATGCTTCCCGGGTTTCTGCCAGACTCTCCTTCAGAGAATCTGCATATCGGTCCTGCCGGGCCGAGGTCGCTTTGTAATATTCGACTCGTCGGGCAAGCGAATCGCTGCGTGCTGAAATGCGGATGGTATCCCCGTCACGCCGGGCTTCGAGCGTCAGCCGACCGTCACGGGCAACATAGGCCGCCCCCTCCGGCAGATTACGGAGGCTCTCCTCCGTCACCGTCACCGCTGCTGTCCGAAGCGGAATCGCCTCCGTCCGCAGCGCCCGCAGCACAGAGGTCTCCTCCGATCGAGAGTTCATTGCCGCTCGTGCGGTTTGCTCTACGGCGTTTTGTGCGCCGCGTTGCATGTGCGACACGGTATCCGTCCTGTTCTGTGTCCCTGTCGAGAGGAGCTTCTTCGTCGCAGTGCAACTTACCAGCAGCAGGATGGATAGCAGCAAAAAGAGTCTTGTCTTCATACGAATTTCGTTTTCCGATGGTCTTGCGGAGGCGCTCCACCTCTTTAGTCAGCCGGTCAATGCGTACGAGCATCTCTTCCTGGTTGGCCTTGAGGTCGATGTTTTCCCGCCGCAGTTGGATATTTTCTTCGAGAATCTTCTTGTTTTCGCCCGAAAGCAGGTTGATCGAACTCTGCAACTCTTTGAGAAAATCGTTGTTCTGTTTGCGGCGCGAGAAGATCCAGGTGAAAACGCTGCCGAGGAATCCCCCGGGAAGTGCGAAAGCGAGTATCTGCATCCAAATGCTGTCCATCGTTCAATCGGTTTTTGAAAGTTAGTTTACGCCCGTTCGATCATGCGTGCAATCTTCGAGATCAAATCCGCGTAGGCTGCGGGTTCTGCCGTACAGTACCCGGCCTTGGCGATCTCATAAGCGAAACGTGTTATGTCGTTACGATACGCCCAGGCTACTGCGTAGCGTTTGGCGGAAAGGACCTTCGCATGGTCGCGGATGCCCTCCTCCGGCGTGTCGTAGTCGCGGAACTTGCGATCGACCTCGTAACGGTAGCGTCCATCCGAAGTCCGGGTGATCGAATAAACCTTCTCGAATCGTCCGCTCTGCCGGTCATCCGAAAAGTATTCGAAGGTCCGTTCGGTTCGCCGCTTTCCGGTCCACTTATCTCCGGCCGTAATGCCGAAAAGATTATTTCCGATAGCATGATCGCCCCATCCGCTTTCGAGGGCGGCCTGCGCCGCAACAAACAGAGGATTCAACCCTGTTTCGGCGCAGACCCGCTCGATTGTCGGATAATAGGTGCGCTTGAAATCCGTCGGTTTCATGGCTTACTCGGTTGCGGTGCCGACCAGGGCCATTACACCTGCATTATCGCCGCGCATGATGCTGCCTCCGGCACGTACGAGGAAAGAGTAGACATCCCCATAATAGTCGGGCGCTTTCTCCTGCTCAAAAGCCTTGACTTCGCCCAAGGCGCGGCATACGGACTGATCGTGCCAGGCAAGGGCTGCGGCCAGGTCCGTGGCGGCACCGCTTTCGCCCCACCGCTTCGGAGCTTTATCCGCAGTGTAGAGCGTAGCTTGTGAACGCATCATGACGTTGAACGAGAAGAGTTTTCCGATGATGCCGTTCTGGGCATCCGCCGAGGCGAGGAATGCGGAGTTCTCATTGGCAGTGAGATCGCTCAACAGCTGTGCGTACATCTGCGCATCGAGCAGCAGGTAGCGGCCCTCCTGGGGAATGTTCTCGCTGTTGAATTTCGTCATCAGCGTCAGAATATCCGCCCTGCAAAGCCCTTTTCGCCTGCCTGTCGCCGAAGGTGTGTAAGCATCCACCGGTGCCCCCGTGGTTTCGATCACACGATCCGAGGCAGGACTCCAGGCGAACAGAAAATCCTTGGCCACAGCCTCATGCAGGGCGAGCTTGTCCTGCCGTAATACGGACTCGCGTTTGTTGTACGACAGCTCGACCTTGTCGGCATCGGGGATCAAAACGGGATCCGTCGTGAAAGCAGCCAGCTCGAAAGTTTTGTCCGTGTCGGTACGCTGCTTTACCGTTGCGGGTAATGACGTTCGGTTCTTCTCGACTTTCGAAGCGGCACCTGCCTGCGGGATATGCACGATCTTTCCCGCTTCGACATACTCGTCGGCGTTGAACGCTTTCGAAAGGAAGCTGTTGGGAGCGAACAGACCTTCGACGATCGATTTCTCCCAGATTTCTTTTTGAATAGCCATAATGTTTTTTGTTTTTGATGAGTTCTACATGTTAGGTTCGGTACCGAAGGCCGCTTTGAACTTCTCACGGAAGAGTTCCGGCGCCTTGTCCCTGAGTTCAACAAGGCGCCCTGCCTTATCGAGTTCTTCCCACGACTTGTTTACAAGGTCGGAGAGTTCGACCGACTGCCGTCGTTCACCCTCACGGATAAGCGCTGTGACGGATTTGCGGTGCGGAATGGCTTCGAGGGTGGCTTTGGCACTCTCGAAATCCGTATCAAAGAGTTTCAGATAAGCCTCCTTGCCTGCGGTATTGATCCTTCCGTCGGCAATGGCTGCATCCACGAGGCGAATCGCCTCGGACTTCCGGATCTCCTTGTGCTCGGACTCCGCACGCGCTGCAGCATCTCTGAGTTCCTGATTTTCACGTGTTAGCCGGTCGTTGTTTTCGATCAGCCGGTTCACAGCGCCGATAACCTCGGCATCCTGTGCTGAGTCCTGCAACTTGAGGACTTCCTTCAAAGTCTTGTTCATATTCGAATCGATTTTTGAGTGATTGAGCCTGTCCATAAGCCGGATGACAGTCGAAGCATCCGTGAGATCGAGAGGTTTTCCCGTTTGACGGTCGAAAAGCACCAGGGCATTATGATTGGCCCCGATCGTGACAATGGACGCTTCACGGGCTGTCCAGCGCGTCACGGTCGGAAGCGTCTGCCCGGGAAGTTTCAACTCTGCGGCGTCACTCACCTCTTCGGGAGGCCAGGCTCCCATAGAAGCCATGCGCAGGAATCCGCCTTCGACCTTGTCGGCAATCTTCACCGCCTCGTCATCCTTCTCGTCGAAGAGGGCATCGGCAAGGATCTGCGTACCTTCAATACGGATGTTCTCCCAACGACCGATCGGAAGCTCCCAGTCCTTATGGTTGAGCAGGATCACGGGGTTCTTACGGAACTCCTCGAGATTAGCGCCGCTGGTGAGCATACGGAACCCGTAGGTATTGACCGTCTCGTCGTGCAACACGAATGTAAATCGTTTCATAAAAGCCATCATTTTTCGGCAAAATTGGATTGAAAACACCCGTCTTGCAAATTATATTGTATTGTTTTACAATTTATTACGCTTTAATTGCACTTTACATGCAGACCATTTATCCACGATTCGCTCCGTTCGGGTGAAGAGCTTACCTTTGGGGTGTAAAACAGAGATTTTTCATGACACAAGAGTTGGATAACAAGCAGAAGAAGGAGAGGGCGAAACTACTTTTCCTCACTACGGATCTCACCCAAGCCGAGATTGCCGTGAAGATCGGTGTCTCGAGGATTACTATCGTACGATGGGCCAAAGAGTGGGAGGGTCTCAAGTTGAATTTCCTCCAAACCCGTGAGGCACGGATCAAATCGACACTCATGCAGCTTAACGAACTCGACGAAAGCATCGCGGCGCGTGAGCAGGGTGCGCGCTATCCGACGGTCAAGGAGGCTGATATCCGGCGCAAACTCACCGCCGACCTCGAGGCGCTCGAACAGGAGGCCTCCGTGCGGGACATTGTCAATGTGTCAAGAGATATTCTCGACTATGTCCGAGCTATTGACCTGGAGAAGGCCAAGATGCTCTCGGACTATTTCGATTCATACATACAGGAACGGCTGAAATGGGTAAAGTAGATGACATGCGCGCCTGGAACGAATGGCGTGAATACCACCGTGCCCTGAAGCGCGACAAGGCGGTGGACAAACTCTCACCTGTGGAACGGATGAGGCGACTCGAGAAGCTCGAAAAGGATCCCGTTTCGTGGATGCTTTTCTTCTTCGCCGAATACACCCGGCATCCCTTCACTTCCTTCCAGAAGAAGGCGATCCGGCGGATCACCTCCAATCCGGAATGGTATGAAGTGCTCTCGTGGTCACGCGAGCTGGCCAAATCGACCATCGTCTTCATGTGCATCATG
>OLDD01000329.1_pt1 | contig 10865 bp, 9 predicted proteins | sample 1607881 | NCBI WGS metagenome assembly OLDD01 (sample SAMN02674697, study PRJEB24791) | human gut metagenome, SKBSTL033 | isolation source: stool | host: Homo sapiens | place: USA | reverse complement strand
CGGGGTGGGCTTGCGGCGGTTCTCGGTGTTCTTGGTGGAAGCCAGATCATCGTAACGGGCATCGAAGCGGTCCACGTTCATATCCACAGTGCGGGTATCCACGGTGACCTGATTGTCCTCGCGGCGCACGGACACAGCCTGTGCCGGAGCAGCGGATGCCTTGGCACCGGTCTCACGAGCCAGTTCGCTGAGAGAAACGGTCTTTTCCTCGCGCTTCTTGTGCTGCTCGTTCTTCTTTTCGTTATGCTTATTGCCGTTCTTATCCTGCTGGGCAGGCTCTGCCTTTTTGGCGGCAGGCTGCTCCGGCTTCTTTTCCGCCTTGGGAGCTTCGGGCTTTTTCTCGGCCTTCTTCTCGGCCTTCTTCTCAGTGGGCTTCGGCTCTTCCTTTGCGGCCTTGGCGCTGTTCAGGAATTCGTCCAGATTTGCCACGCTGTTATCCTTGCTGAACTTTTCCAGCAGGTAGTTCAGCTCGTTCTCTTCCAGATTGGAGCTGTTCTTCTTGCCGGTGCTGCCCATGGCGTTCAGCTCATCCAGGACCTTCTTGGCGGAAAGGTTCAGGTCCTTTGCAAAATCACTCACTTTATATTTTACGATCATTCGGTCATATCCTCCTCATTTTTGATTGCTCCGCAGTCCGACAGGCGGTCAAAGCAGAGCTTTGCGAGGTTGCGGTCGGTCACGGCATACACCGCCACCGGTTTATGGCTGATATCAGCCAGTCTATCCTGTGTCAGCGGCATGGGGATCACATCCACCAGGTCGCCTACGGCATAGTTCAAACGCTGCACGGTCTTGGCGCTGGCGTCGCTGGCCACCATGACCAGCCACGCCTTGCCCTTGACGCAGGCATCTTCCACGGCATCAAAGCCCATGGTCAGTGCGCCCGCCTTGCGGCACAGGCTCAGCGCCTGATACAGCGCTTCCTCCGGCGGCAGCTTGGGCTTTGCGGGGGTGTTATTCTTCTTTGCCATTTGCTGCTGCCTCCTTTGCGGCTTCGGCCAGCTGTGCGGCCAGAGCCTCGTAAACTTCGGCGGGAACCGGCTGCTCAAAGCAGCGCTCCAGCGCCTTTTTCTTTTTTGCCTTGGTCAGGCAGTCGGGGTTCGGGCAGAGATACGCGCCGCGGCCCGGCTTTTTGCCGACCAGATCAATGCTGATCTCTCCGCTGGGTGCACGCACCACACGCACCAGCTCCTTTTTGGGGCGGCTGGTCATGCAGCCGATGCACTGGCGGGAAGGGATCTTTTTCTGTGCCATCCGGTTTCCCTCCTTTGGCCATCTGCGCCGGAATTACTCGGTGTCGGTCTCGGCTTCCTTCTTCGGCTCTTCCTCGCCATAATAGCCGCTCTCGGGGCGGATATCAATGTTGTAGCCGGTCAGGCGTGCGCACAGGCGTGCGTTCTGGCCCTTGTTGCCAATGGCAAGGCTCAGCTGCTGGTCGGGCACGGTCACACGGCAGGAACGGGTCTCGCCGGGCAGCAGTTCCACCTTGACCACCTTGGCCGGGCTGAGTGCTGCGGAGATGAACTCGGAGATATCCTCGCTCCACTTCACAATGTCGATCTTTTCGCCGCCCAGCTTTTCCACAACAGCAGCTACACGGGCACCGTGCTCGCCGATGCAGGCGGAAACAGGGTTCACGTTGGGGTCCTTGCTCCAAACAGCCATCTTGGTGCGTGCACCGGCCTCGCGGCTGATGGCCTTGACCTCCACAGTGCCGTCAAAAATTTCGGGCACTTCCAGCTCAAACAGGCGCTTGACAAGGCCGGGGTGGGTGCGGCTGATCATAACGCGGGGGCCGCGCTCAGTGCTGACCACGTCCACAACGTAGACCTGCAGGGTCTGGCCCTCGGTGTACACCTCGCCGGGCACCTGCTCGTTGTGGGGCAGGATAGCCTCGCCGCCCTTGCCCAGATCCAGAGCAACGATGCCCTTCTCCGGGTCCACGCGGGTAACGGTGGCCTGCACGATGTCGTGTGCACGGGACTGGATCTCGCTCAGCTGCTGGCTGCGCTCAGCCTCGCGGATGCCCTGACGGATCACGTGCTTTGCGGTCTGGGCTGCAATGCGGCCGAAGTCCTTGGTCTTGAGGGGGGTCACAATGCGGTCGCCCACTTCGTAGCTCTTGCGGATCTTCTGTGCCTCGGTAATGCCGATCTCAGAGTGCTCGTCGTACCAGTCCTCGTCGGCCACAACGTCCTGGATCAGGGCCACATCAAAGCGGCCCGCGGCGGGGTCGATATCCACCTTCACGTGGTCCTCTTCCACCTCATAGTTCTTCTTGACGGCAATGATGATCGCAGCCTTGATCTTTTCGATCAGGTATTCTGCGGTGATGCCGCGCTCGTGCTCCAGCATGGAGAGAGCTTCAAAAAATTCATTGTTCGCTGCTGCCATTTTTCGGGTTCCTCCTATGATTTACTCTCTATGTGATAAAGGGTTTTACTTTTCAATGAAACAGGTCTTCGTCGTCGCACAGGCGCACCGTGCTGGCGGCGGAGGCTTCAAAGCGGACGGGGCCCGCCGGGGTCTCCACCGTGATGGTATTCCTCTCGCGGGAGGTCAGGATGCCGGAAAACTCTTTGGCACCATTCTCGTTGGCCTTGTACAGTTTGACGCTGATCTTCTGGCCCTGTACAGCGGTGTAGTGCTCCGGGCGGGTCAGCTTGCGGCCAAGGCCGGGGCTGCCCACCTCCAGATAATAGCTCTGTTCAATGGGGTCTGCCTCGTCCAGGATGGGGTCCAGCGCATGGGACACATCGGCGCAGGTGTCGGTGTCCATGGTGGAGCCGTCCGCCTTGTCGATCAGCACACGGAGATACCAGTCCGGCCCCTCTTTTTCAAAGACAACATCCCACAGGCGCAGGCCCATGCCCTCCACGGTGGGGCGGACAAGCGCTTCGACTCTCTGGGCGGTGTTGCCGCCAGACTGCTTCGCCATAAAAAACCTCCAAACAAACAAGAAACGCGGACCTTGCGGCCCACGTTTCAGGTTAAACTATATCGTACTACTAGAATATACCATACATCCCGCGATTATGCAAGCATTTTCGCAGATTTTTTTCGCCGCAGGGTCTTTTACAGCACCCACACGCCGTCCCGGAACAGCTCCACGGTGCGGCCATCGCGGCATTTGCCGGTGATATGGCTGTCCTCTGCACCGATCATCACATCCTCATGCAGGCGGGACTGGTTCATGCCGCGGGCCAGCAGCTCTTCCTTCGTCAGCGCCGTGCCGTCCTTCGTGGTGCCGGGGTAGCTGGCACCAAAAGCGATGTGGCAGGCGGCATTTTCGTCAAACAACGTGCTGTAGAACAGCTTGCCGCTGCGATTGATGGGGCTGCTTGCCGGCACCAGTGCCACTTCGCCAATGCTGCGGGAGCCTTCGTCGCCGTCCAGCAGACGGCCCAGCAGCACCTGTCCCTGCTCGGCGTGGTAGTCCACAACCCGGCCCTTCTCAAAGGTGACACGGAAGTCCTTGATGAGCTGGCCGTTGAACACATAGGGCTTTGTGCCGTAGACAACGCCCTCTACCCTGTCCTTGTGGGGCGCAGTGAACACTTCCTCCGTGGGGATGTTGGGCAGGAACACCACGCCCTTTTCGCTCTTGCTGGCGGCGCTTTCCCACACAGCCTGATCCGCAAGACCCACGGTCAGGTCCGTGCCATTGCTGCTCTCAAAATGCACGCTTTCCAAGTCCAGCGCGTTCATTTTATCCCGCAGAGTGCTGAGCCGCTCCATATGGGCCTGCCACTCGTTCACCGGGTCGCCACCAGTGACCCGGCACACGTCAAAGATCAGCTTCCACAGCGCTTCCATGGCGGCATCCGCGTCCAGCTCCGGGAAGACCTTCTTTGCCCACGGCACACTGGGCAGGGCCGCAATAGACCACTGCACCCGGTCGTTCATGGTGTACTCCTGCCACTCCTCCATAAAGGCGCGGCGGGCGGCATTCACCCGGCTGATCTTATTGCCGTCAATGCCCGCATACAGCTCCGGGTCGTCCGCAATGAGATGCAGTACGCACACGCCGCCCTCGCTCTCAGCATAGTCAAGATAGCGGCGCAGCTGCCATGGCTTGAGGTCGGTCAGGGCCTCCTCGCTGCCCAGCTCCATGCGGGCGCGGGCCACAGCGTCATCGCTCCAGTTCACCTGCACATCCCGGGCACCGGCTTCGTAGGCACTGCGCACGCACAGCCGCGCCAGCGGCGCGCCCTCCAGTGGGCAGTTGATGATGAGGGTCTGTCCGGGCTGCGGGTTCACCCCCACCCGGACGATGAAATCGGCATATTTTTTCAGCAGTTCATCAAAGTTTTCCACGGTAGAACCTCCTGCGGTGTAAAAATCATATTTTTCTGTTTTTCAGTATACCCGGTACAAGCCGTTCTGTCCAGTAAAAAGAAAACAGACACCTCCCGCTGTTGAAAAAGCAGGAAACGTCTGTTATACTGTCTTTTGAGAGTGCTGTCTACATACGGCAGGCGGTCTATGCCTTTTCGGCCCTGCGTCGGGAAGGCGAACATTTTTGTCGTACCCCGACGCTTTGCAGCGAAGGGGGTGATGCTTCATGACGCTTTTAGAAACTCTGGCTCTGCTCACATTGCTTGCAACCGTGAGCTTTGGCATTTTCGATATCGCGTGGAAGATCTTCAATAACAAAAAATGACCGCCCTCAGCGTCCAAACCTGAGCGGTCATCTTTTGATTATCGCGCCGGAAAGGTACTGACCGTTTGCCAGACAGCACTTTCTTTATTTGTATTATAGCACAGCCCCGCCGAAATTGCAACGGCGGGGCTGTTTTTTATCGCCTGAAAGCGAAATTTTCTCAGAACTCGATCTTGCTCTCGATATAAGCTTTCAGCTCGGAGATGGGCATACGCACCTGCTCCATGGTGTCGCGGTCACGGACGGTGACGCAGTTGTCGGCAGCAATGCCCTTGGCCTCGTCGCCCACGGTGTCAAAGTCCACGGTGATGCAGTACGGGGTGCCGATCTCGTCCTCGCGGCGGTAACGCTTGCCGATGGAACCGGTATCGTCGTAATCCACCATGAAGTACTTGCTCAGCTCGTTGCGGATCTCCATGGCCTTCTCGCCCAGCTTCTTGCTCAAGGGCAGCACAGCGCACTTGTAGGGAGCCAGAGCCGGATGCAGATGCAGCACGGTGCGGATATCCTCCTTGCCCTTGCTGTCGGTCAGGTGCTCCTCGTCGTATGCTTCGCACAGGAAAGCCAGAGCCACACGGTCACAGCCCAGAGACGGCTCAATGACGTAGGGGATGTAGTGCTCGTTGGTCTCGCTGTCGAAGTACTCCAGACTCTTGCCGGAAGCTTCCTGATGGCGGGTCAGGTCATAGTTGGTACGATCCGCGATGCCCCACAGCTCACCCCAGTCGGTGAACGGGAAGGCGTACTCGATATCGGTGGTAGCGCGGCTGTAGAAGGCCAGCTCTGCAGGCTCGTGGTCACGCAGGCGCAGGTGCTCCTTCTTGATGCCCAGGCTCAGCAGCCAGTTCTCGCAGTAGTCTTTCCAGTAAGCAAACCAGTCCAGATCGGTGCCGGGCTTGCAGAAGAACTCGCACTCCATCTGCTCGAACTCGCGGGTGCGGAAGGTGAAATTGCCCGGGGTGATCTCGTTGCGGAAAGCCTTGCCCACCTGGCACACGCCGAAGGGCAGCTTGCGGCGGGTGGTGCGCTGGATGTTGGCAAAGTTGACAAAGATGCCCTGTGCGGTCTCAGGACGCAGATAGCAGGTGGAAGAGCTATCCTCAGTAACGCCGATGGCAGTCTTGAACATCAGGTTGAACTTGCGGATGGGGGTAAAATCGTGCTTGCCGCACACCGGGCACACGATGTCCTCATGCTCTGCGATGAAAGCATCCATTTCGTCAAAGCTCATGGCATCCACGTTCACCTCGGGGTGCTCCTCGCCGATCAGCTTGTCGGCGCGGTGGCGTGCCTTGCAGGCGCGGCAGTCCAGCAGGGGGTCCGAGAAGCTGGAGACGTGGCCGGTGGTCACCCAGGTCTGAGGGTTCATGATGATGGCTGCATCCAGACCCACATTATAGGGGCTCTCCTGCACGAATTTCTTCAGCCATGCCTTTTTGACATTGTTCTTGAACTCGACGCCCAGCGGGCCGTAGTCCCAGCTGTTGGCCAGACCGCCGTAGATCTCGGAACCGGGGAACACATAACCACGGTTCTTGCAGAGATTGACGATCATATCAAGGGTCTTTTCGCTCTGTTCCATTGTAAGTACATCCTTTCCGTCCGCGGCTGGTTTGCCGTGTCGTTGTTGTATCGTTCCGGCAGCTTTCCCCACTGCCGGGCGTGCTTTTCAAAGGGAAAGCACAGTATCTTTACTGTACCATGTTTTGCTCCGCTTGTAAAGCCGAAAACCGGCCTGCTTTGGGGAACAGACCGGTTTTTGCACTTATTTATGGTATTTCATTCCTGCATTGATGGTGCAGGCACGGTAAATCTGTTCCGTGAGCACAAGGCGGGCCAGCTGGTGGGGCATGGTGATGCGGCCCATGCTGAACTTGAGGGCAGCGGCCTTTTTCACCTCATCGGACAGGCCGTGGGACGAGCCGATCACAAAGGCCACATCCCCTGCCCCGCTGTTTGCGCGGTCGGCAAGGAACTGGGCCAGCTCGTCGGAGGAGATCTGCCTGCCTTCAATGCACATGGCCACGATGGCAGCACCCTTGCGCACGTTGGACAGGATGGCCTTGCCCTCCTTGTCCAGTGCCTTTTTTACCACGGCATCCGAGGCGTTTTTCTCCTCGATCTTTTCCTCCGGCAGCTCGATGATGCGGAAGGACGCGAAGGCGGCAAGGCGCTTCTGGTACTCGGCCACGCCCTCGGCGAAATATTTGGCATTCAGCTTGCCCACACAGATCAGGTCGATGTTTTGCATTGCAGTTTCCTCTTTTATATAGAAACGATTTAAAATTGTCTCCGCTACTGCTTGAACTCCCTCAGTCACGGCTTACGCCGTGCCAGCTTCCTCGGAGAGGGAGCCTCTGGCGAAACCGGATACTTTGCAATTCAACCAGAGGCTTTGCCGCCATGCCAAAGGCCCCATCCTAGAGGGGGCTGTCGAGCGAATGCGAGACTGGGGGAGTTTTTTTACAGCAGGCTCATCTGCTCGCCCTCGTCCTCGGCGCGGAGCAGCGCACCGGTAGCGGGCAGGCTGCGCACACGGTAGCGGTGGGGGTTCGCCAGCTCCAGCGTGTCCGCAGGCACCACCGAAGCGATGGTCTGGTTCTTTTTCAAAGTAACCACTGCCACGCCCTGACTGTCGCGGGTGGCCTTGGCCGCGATCTGCGCCGTGCCCACCAACAGCATCCGACTGGCGCTGGTGCGGATGGCAAGTTCGGTCTCCTCCGGCAGGAACAGCAGCGTTGCCAGCGGCTCCTTGTCGCAGTAGGCCTTGAGCAGCTTGCGGCGGTTCTGCTTGGTGGCGTAGGAGCTGAGCGGAATTTTCGCGCACTTGCCGCTGGCAAAGAAGAACAGCATAAAGCCGCTGTAGTCGCTGGTGATCACCATGGAGAGCACGTTCTCGCCCTCGTCCATGCCCAGACGGCCCGGGATGAAAATGCCCATCTGAGCCACCTTGCCGTCCTCCAGCTCTGCCAGACGCACCTTGTACACCTGCTGCTTGTCGGTAAAGAACAGCGCTTCCACGTTGTTGCGGGTCTCGATCTGCTGCACGATCTCGTCGCCTTCTTTCAGCTTATGGGCACCGGCGGGGCGCAGACCTTGCGGCGGGATCTTTTTGAAATAGCCCTCGCGGGTAAAGAACACCGTCACGGGGTAATCCGGCGCTTCTTCCTCCTCGGAGCCGTTCTCATCCTCAGGCAGATCGTACAGGATCTCGCTGCGGCGGGGCTGGCCGTACTTCTTGGCAACATCGTTCAGCTCATTGATGATGATGCGGCGGATGCGGGCGGGCTTTGCAAGGATATCGTTCAGGTCGGCAATGTCCTTCTCCAGCTGTTCGATCTCGCTGGTGCGCTTGAGGATATATTCCCGGTTCAAATGACGCAGCTTGATCTCGGCCACATAGTCGGCCTGCACTTCATCGATGCCAAAACCGATCATCAGGTTGGGCACCACTTCGGTCTCTTCCTCGGTGGTGCGGATAATTTTGATTGCCTTGTCAATGTCCAGCAGGATGGCAGCAAGACCCTTGAGCAGGTGCAGGCGCTTTTCCTTGCCGTGCAGGTCATAGTAGGTGCGGCGGCGCACGCACTCCACGCGGAAGGCCGTCCACTCCTTGAGAATTTCGCGCACGCCCATCACGCGGGGCTGGCCGGACACCAGAATATTGAAGTTAGCGCTGAAGCTGTCTTCCAGAGGGGTAGCCTTAAACAGCTTTGCCATCAGCTTGTCGGCATCCACGCCGCGCTTGAGGTCCAGTGTCAGCTTCAGGCCGTTCAGGTCGGTCTCGTCACGCATGTCGCTGATCTCCTTGACCTTGCCGGCTTTGACCAGCTCTGCGATCTTGTCCATGATGGCCTCCACCGTGGTGGTTGGCGGGATCTGGGTGACCTCGATCATGTTCTCGCCCGGCACCACATTGTAGCGGGCGCGTACCTTCACGCTGCCGCGGCCGTTCTCGTAAATTTCACGCATCTGCGCTTCATCGTACAGAATCTGACCGCCGCCCACGAAGTCCGGGGCGGGCATGGTGGTGGAGATGTCGTGGTGCTCGTCCTTCATCAGGGCCACGGTGGTGGCGCACAGCTCTGCCAGATTGAAGGAGCAGATGTTGCATGCCATGCCCACCGCGATGCCCAGCGTGTTGTTGGCCAGAATGGTGGGGAAGGTGACCGGCAGCAGGGTAGGCTCGGTGGTGGTGCTGTCGTAGTTGGGCACAAAGTCCACGGTCTCCTTGTCGATATCCCGGAACAGCTCCTCGCACACACCCTCGAGCTTCGCCTCCGTGTAACGGGCAGCAGCGCAGGACATATCCCGGCTGTAGGCCTTGCCGAAGTTGCCCTTGCTGTCCACAAAGGGCACCAGCAGGCTCTCGTTGCCGCGGCCCATGCGCACCATGGTGTCGTAGATGGCGGCATCGCCGTGGGGGTTCAGGTGCATGGTGCTGCCCACGATGTTGGCAGACTTGGTGCGTGCGCCCTTGAGCAGGCCCATCTCGTACATGGTGTACAGCAGCTTGCGGTGCGCCGGTTTGAAGCCGTCGATCTCTGGCAGCGCGCGGCTGACGATGACGCTCATGGCGTAGGGCATATAGTTGGTTTCCAGCGTGCGGGTGATGGGATCCTCCAGCACACTGCCGGCATTTAAAATTTCAACGCCGTCGCCCAGCTGCGGGCGCACCGGCTTGAGTGTTTTCTTGGTCGATTTTCTAGGCATCTTCTAACCTCTTGACGATTTTAAATGGGCGCCGCTCTCGCTCTGCCCATATTCAGCGGAAAATATTTTTTATTTTTGCAGTTCAGGATGGCCTGCGGGCCATCCTGAGCTGCTCTTTCACAGATGGAGCCGTTCCGGTTTTCTGCATTTTTCCCTTAAAATGCCGTGACCCGTTGGGGCCTTCTTCGTGAAAACGTGATTTGGAGCAGCCCGCAGGCTGTGACAAATCACCAAATTAAAATAACGTTACCTCTGTCATTGCCAGAGCGCAAGCGGAGGCAATTTAAAATCATCAGCTCACATCCAGATCGTCCAGATATTCTGCGCCGTGCTGCGCAATGTGTTCCTTGCGGCCTGCAAGGTTATCACCCAGCAGGATATCGAACACCTGCGCGGTCTGCACCACATCAGTGGGCATCACCTTGATCAGACGGCGGCTCTCCGGGTTCATGGTGGTCAGCCACATCATCTCAGGGTCGTTCTCACCCAGACCTTTGGAGCGCTGGATGGTGTATTTTTTCTCGCCGATCTCTTCCAGAAACGCTGTCTTTTCCGGCTCGGTGTAGGCGAAATAAGTTCGGTCTTTCGTTGTAATTTCATACAACGGCGACTCTGCGATATACACATAGCCCTTCTCGATCAGGGTCGGGGTCAGGCGGTAGAGCATGGTGAGCACCAGCGTGCGGATTTGGTAGCCGTCCACATCGGCATCGGTACAAATGACGATTTTATTGAACCGCAGATTATCGAGATTGAAGGTGGCCAGCTCCTTGTTGTGTTTGCCGCCCAGTTCCACGCCGCAGCCCATCACCTTGATGAGATCCACGATGACATCCGATTTAAAGATGCGGGCATAGTCGGCCTTCAGGCAGTTCAAAATTTTGCCGCGGATGGGCATGATGGCCTGATATTCACTGTCGCGGCTGGACTTGACCGCACCCATAGCGGAATCGCCCTCCACGATAAAAATCTCACGCTCGGAAACATCCTTGCTGCGGCAGTCCACAAACTTCGCCACGCGCCCCGTGATATCCATTTTGGCCGTCAGCTTGCCCTTTAAGTTGAGGCGCGTTTTTTCGGCGTCCTCGCGGGAGCGCTTGTTGATAAGCACCTGTGCGCCGATTTTCTCCGCCTCAATGGGGTTTTCGATGAAATAAATTTCGAGATTATGGCGGAGCATCTCCACCATCGCCTCCTGAATACCCTTGTTGTTGATGGCCTTCTTTGTCTGGTTTTCGTAGCTGGTCTGGGTAGAGAAGTTGCTGCTCACCAGCACCAGACAGTCCTGCACGTCGGGGAAGGTGATCTTGCTCTCCCCCTTGGTGTATTTATTGTTCTCCTTGAGGTACTTGTCAATGGCGTAGACGAAGGCCAGGCGGGTGGCCTTATCGGGGCTGCCGCCGTACTCCAGAAAGCTGGAGTTGTGGTAGTGCTCGATGAGGTGGACCCGGTTGGAGAAGCACCATGCGATGTTCAGCTTCACCTTGTA
>OLDD01000285.1_pt1 | contig 12775 bp, 15 predicted proteins | sample 1607881 | NCBI WGS metagenome assembly OLDD01 (sample SAMN02674697, study PRJEB24791) | human gut metagenome, SKBSTL033 | isolation source: stool | host: Homo sapiens | place: USA | reverse complement strand
CAGAGAAATTTATAGCCCTGATTGATAAGTACGAGAATTTTGACACGCTGACAAACACCATGCTCAACGAGTTTGTAGAGAAAATCCTTGTCCACGAACGCGCCCGAAAAGGCAGCCAGGACACCACGCAGGAAATTGAAATTTACTTCAATTTTTTAGGGCGCTATATCCCACCATCCTTACAGCCGGTTCCTTTAACCCCGGAGGAACAGGAAGAACTGCGGAAAAAAGAAGAACGCAAGGATAGACTTCATCAGAATTATTTGAAGCGGAAAGCCAGCGGCTGGCAGAGGGAATATTATGAGCGTACCAAAAGCGAGAAACGCCGGAGAATGGAAGAAGCTAAAGAGGCTATCCGGGCCGAGGATATGGCAAGGGGCGTGTTTATTCCAGTGGGCCAGTTACCGAAGCAGGAACCGCAGAAAGCCACGGCGCAGACCCGCGCCGCCGTATGACAAAGGAGGATTTCACATGAAAGAGTTGACCTACATTCGTGTTGGAGATTACTACATCCCGAATCTGAAGCTGGCAGAGCAGCCGGATAGATCTATCGGCAAGTACGGGCGTATGCGGCGGCGGTATTTGAAAGAATACCGCCCTGCCCTTTACAACAGCCTGTTACTCTCCGAGAAGCTCTATCCCCATCTGTTAGAGATTGACGAGGCTGCAAATGCGCGCATGGACATTCTCATGCCGCAGCTTATGAAATCTGCAGGTGTGACCGAAGAACTAAAGGCCGCCGATCAAATGAAATGGGTGGGGCTGGCAAATAATTGCAGGGCGCAGGCGGAGGAAATTGTTTTGTCAGAAATAATCTTCAACTAATTTAGAAAATTGGAAAAAGTAAAATGGCTGTGTTCGTTAAAAACGAAGAAACCATATCTTCTGCAATACATTTCTCCAACAAAAAAACTCCGGTACATCCCAAACGGTTGTATCGGAGTTTATGGATCAAGATGGTAATCGTCAAATAGCGGCGACTGGAAGAAGTCGCACAGGGTAATGCCCAGTCCCTGGCACATTTCATGGATGATCCGTAGCTTCACGGATTCATACGAACAGTTGATAACGTTCCCTATGGTTGATTTCGGAACCCCGCTTTTCATAAAAAGCTGGTACTGTGTCATGTTCCGTTCTGAAAGAAGTTCTGTCAGTCGTTTACTCACGGCTTCATTTAGCTGCATCCGCATCACCACCAATCCCTGTCACTGTACTAATTATTATATGGCGGTACGTTGGAAATTGAGTCACTGCACCTGTGCTAATTGAATGTTTTGTAGTAGAATGTTTGTGTTGTCAGGAAGATGGTGATTATAAAACTTGTGCGTCATGGGAGCGGCAAGGGGCACATCATCCATCATAAACGAGTTGGTGTTCTGAACACACAAAACAGGGAGGCGTGGTATGAACAAAAAGAAAATAATCGGATTAGCCGGTGCTGTCGTGGTCTGTATTCTGGTCTTTGTATTTATCGTGATAAGAGGCAAATCACCAAATCCGGCAGAGAACCCGGAGGAAATGTTGGGACGGATTGAAAACGCTTTAGGAGATGAGTACAAGAAGCAATCCATGACGGAGCGAGCTTGTTGCGACAATTCAATATGGAGATAACGACGGCAACACGATCAACTATTACATTCTCAAAACCACTTATTACGAGGCTGACCCTGCGGAAATTACGGGGCTGAACACGGGGGCCATTATGCTGATTGTCGGCCCCGGAACGGCTGACGCCTGCCAGGAAATGAAAATTCAGGATTGGGACGCTGCCCTGTATGAAAGAGGGGAACTATCCTACCTGTGCTGGACATATTCGCCGGAGGTGAGCTATATCCTGGAATATAGCCCCTATGCGTTTGCGGATGAAGAAATCATAAAAATGGCGGAAAGTGCAAAGCCCATAAATGAAGAATAGACAGACGCCGGACACGGCGGCCCGCTGGCCGTTGCATCCGGCGTCTTTATTATGGCTTGTTTCTATGCATTTAGAACCCCAATACGGCGGCAACGGGATAAAGAATACCGCCGCCCCAGCAACCACGCCGGAAAAGCCTTGAAATTTCAGTCGTTTTCAGACTCTAAATGCGTAGGTTGGCGGGCTGTTTGGACATAGCAAAGCCCCGGCAGCGTGGCCGGGGCCTGATGATCTTTACTTAATTCCATGAAGATTCCTGTATTCCCTGGGGCCGAGGCCATAGACTTTCTTGAACAATTTTGCAAAGTGGCCGGAATTGTGATACCCGACTTTAGCCGCAATCGTAGCAATTCCATAATCAGAATTTTTTAGCAAAATCAGCGCCTGGTTTAACCGCAATTCCTTGAGATATTCATACGGCGTTGTCCCATAATACTTCCGAAATGCCAGTTGATACCGGGCTGTACTCATACCCGCTATCTGGGCAAGTTCTTCCCCTGTCGGGTATGCGGCCAGATCATTTTTCATCACCGTTACCGTTTTTCTTAAATTGCGGATATCCTTATAATCCAGCTTTACAGAAATATGCTTTTGTTCCTGCTCCATGCCTTTCACAACAAGAGAAAGAAGCTCCATTACCTTGCTTTCCAGATAGATTTTCAGCGTATGCCCCTCTGCCTGACAATCCCGTATCTGCTGGAACACAAAGTTGAGTTCCGGCAGGCTGGGGTTTTTGAGAATGTAATCCCTTGCAGAGTTGAGAAGTTCGGCGTTGTTCCTGTCATGCAGCCGAAAATAAGTATTGAAGTATTTGGGCGATAGAATCACTTTCGTAAAACGAACAGGCTTCCCGCCCTCGCAATAGGTGTAAGTTTTCTTCTGTGTGTTTAGATAGCAATAAATCCCCTTATCCACCTGATTCTTTTTCCGTCCACCAATCTTGAAAGAACTGCTGTCCGTTTCAAACTGGCTGATCTCCATATAGTCCTCTGAAATTTCAGTGATCTTTTCAAAGGTGTCCTTGGGTGTATAGTCACCAATCAAAATCAAAAGAAGATCGTCCTCAAACTCGATCAGTTGGAACGTGCCGTTTCCGTATTCGGAAAGCATACGGTAGAAAAAAACACCGTCGCCGCAAAGCTCCTGCACCCTTGCAAAGTGCATGGCTTCGGGGAGCTGTAACAAATAGTCAATTACAGATGGAACCATTGTACCGCCGCCTCCTTTCTCTACCTGATAGTATATCATACCGGCTTTCTGCGCGCCACTTCAAAAAAAGGTGACAATCCAATATTTATCGGTCACGATTTTATAAAATATATGAAACAAAAACGCTGAAAACCCCCGAAATACAAGCACTTTCAGCGTTTTTCAAAATGCAAACAGTAAAGCGGGGCGGCTATTGAAATTTCCACTTCGTGCGGGTAAAGTAGATCGTGTCAGGTTAGCAAAATCTAACTGGCACATTTCAAAGAAAGGGGTATCGTTTCGATGGAACAAAAACGAACCGGATTATCATACGTTTTTACTCTTGCGAAAGAGGAACGCGGCAAGTTAAGCCTTGGGATGCTGCTGGCGGTCTTTTCGTCGGCTCTGTCTTTCGTCCCGTATTTGGTAGTCTACCAAATCCTGCTTCTGATAATCAAGCAGGAGGTGACGCTTCCCGCAATGCTTGGTTGGGCCGGAATCGGCATTGCCGCAGCAGTCTTACAGGCAATCCTGACATCCTTTGCCGGTATCTGCTCTCATACGGCGGCTTTCAACACCATGCACAGAATCAAGGTCAGAGTATTGGAGCATATGTCCAAATTCAACCTTGGATTCTTTCAGGAACACGCGCCCGGACAGATCAAAACAACCTTGTTTGATGATGTGGACAGGATTGAAACCTTTCTGGCCCACAGCACTTTGGAACTGGCCCAGGCAATCGTCGTTCCTCTGATGATGTTCATTTTCATGCTGCGGCTGAACTGGATTATGGCGCTTATCATGCTGGTTCCTATGATCTTGGGGATTGCAATTCCGATGGCCCTCATGGGGCGCTACCCGGATTTGACGGACGAGTTTGCAGGCGATACGGAAAAGCTGAACGCTTCCGCAAATGAATTTATCACCGCTATGCCGGTTATCAAAATGTATCACCTTACAGCCGAAAAATTTGAGCAGTACCGAAATTCCTTGAAAATATATACAGACTGTTGGATTAAGATGTGTGAATCGTCCTGCAATCCGCTGTCTATCGCTCTTGTGGTTTTGGATTCTGCCATTCTGTTCACGCTGCCGGTGGGCGGTTGGCTGTATCTGCGTGATTCGCTGTCTGCGGCATCGTATCTTCTCTTTATTCTGCTGACTATGTGCTTTTTCACGTCTTTCCTGAACATGGTGACGATTGCTATGCAGTCTATGGAGCTGGGCAGCGGCCTTGATAATGTGAAGAAGATCATGGATATGGAAACCATGAAAAGTGGACAGCAAACCCTTTCCAAAACCGGCTGTTATGGTATTGACTTTGACAATGTGACCTTTAACTACACACAAGGCGGAAAGGATGCGTTGTCCGACGTTGATATTCATTTGGAACCGGGCAGCTTAAATGCTTTTGTCGGCCCGTCCGGTGCTGGCAAGACGACGGCGGTACAGCTCCTTGGCCGCTATTGGGACGTGAGCAGCGGGACAATCAAGATTGGCGGCGTCCCGGTTACAGAACTTCAAACCGAAAATCTTTCTGACTTAACCGCGTTTGTATTCCAGGATGTATTTCTTTTGGAGGACACGCTTCTTGAAAATATCCGTATGGGAACAGATGCTACCGAGGAACAGGTACGCCAGGCGGCAAAAGCGGCGCAGATTGACGATTTCATTATGAGCCTGCCGAAAGGATACGCAACGAGAATAGGCGACGAGGGAGTGAAATTATCCGGCGGCCAGCAGCAGCGGATTTCGATTGCGCGGGCCATTTTGAAAGACGCGCCTATCGTTGTTTTCGACGAGGCAACTTCCTATTCAGACATTGAGAACGAACACAAAATACAGCTTGCACTCCAAAACCTCCTGCGAGGAAAGACCACGATTATGATTGCCCACAGGCTTCATACCATCCGCAATGCGGATAAAATTGTTGTCTTTCAGGATGGAAAAGTTGTCGAACAGGGAACGCATGATGAACTGATCGCCAGCGGAAGTACATACAGCCATATGTGGGACACCTATACAAGAGAAACTATCGGGGAGGAGTGAAAAGATTATGTTACGCAGTATTCAGAAATTGATTGGTGACAAACGAAAGCAGTTGATATTTCCTATTTTCCTGATGTCACTGGACGCCATCGGAAGCCTTGTCATGTACCTTATGCTGTATTTTACCGTAATTCATCTCCTGAACGGTTCTCTGACAGGTGGGCTTGTACGAAACTATACCATTGTATGCCTTATCAGTGTAATTCTCCGGCTGATTATTTACCGCAGCGGCTATTTTCTCTGCTTTTCCAGAGGGGCCGAAATGTGCAGCGGCCTACGCTTGGATTTGGCAAACCATTACCGTTCTCTAAGCCTTGGCTATTTTAATCAAAACAGCAGCGGGTATCTGCTTAGTACACTGACAAAGGATTTAAGCAATTTTGAACTTGTATTGACCCATACGCTGCCCTCTATCGTCAAAACATTGGTCATGGGCTGCCTGATCTTGGTTGGAACCTTTTTTATCAACTGGAAACTGGCGTTGGCCGAGTGCGTGGTAATTCTGATCGCGCTGCCGGTTTTGAATTGGGGCAACCGGCTTGTAGAGAAGTACGGAACGATCAAGCGTGATCTGACTTCTAAAATGATCTCTATTGTTCTGGAATACATCAAGGGCATGAAAGTGTTCAAGTCTGCAAATATGACAAGTACGCACTTCACAAGAATGTCTGATACGTTGGAGGACATACGGAAAACCAGCGTACAGGCGGAAGTAAAAACCGCCGCCCCCACAAGTATGTATTCTATCATTGCAAATTTCCTTTTGCCGTTTGTCCTGCTGGTTGGAAGCTATCTGTTCCTTGGCGGTACGATTGCTTCTGAACTGCTTGTGGCGTTTATGCTTATGAGCCTTGCGCTTTCTGCGCTGCTGATTGCGTTTGAACATTCGTATAACCTGCTGAAAGAACTGAAACTTGCCACTTCTAATCTGGAACAGGCATTTGACACAAAGCCGCTATCCTACAAAGAAGAAAAGGTAAAGCTCTCGCACTTTGATATTACCTTTGAAAACGTGAACTTCTCCTATAACCAGCAGGCCGATGTTTTACACAATATCAGTTTTCATGCCCCGGAGGGAAGCACTACGGCGCTGATCGGGCCGTCCGGCTCCGGCAAATCTACGGTTGCTAATCTGATCGCCCGGTTTTGGGATGTGACAAAAGGCTGCGTCCGCATTGGTGGGCAGGACATACGGGAGCTAAATCCTGACGGACTTTTGCACTATATCAGTGAGGTATTCCAGGAAAATACTTTGCTGTCCGATACGATTTACAACAATATCAAAGCTGGCCGTGAAGATGCTACCGAACAGGAAGTGATTGCGGCGGCAAAGGCGGCCCATTGTCATGAATTTATCGAAAGACTGCCTAATGGCTATCAGACCCATCTTGCCGAGGGCGGCAACACCCTGTCTGGCGGTGAAAAACAGCGGATTGCTATTGCAAGGGCAATCTTAAAGGACGCGCCTATCCTGCTTCTGGATGAATCAACGGCTTCTCTGGACGCTGACAATGAAGCAAAGATCAATCAGGCGTTAGACCGCCTGATGAAAGGGAAAACCGTTTTCGTGATTGCCCACCGTCTGAACACTATTCAGAACGCAGATCAGATTATTGTGCTGAATCAGGGACGGATTGAAGAAACGGGAACGCATGAAGAACTGTTAAGAAAGAAAGGCCATTACTACGAAATGGTGCAGGAACAGCAGAAAGCAAGAGAATGGATTGTAAAGGGGGCATAAACAGGAGCCGGTAAAGGAGGTAATACCGATGGGGCTACTTGACCTATTACTGGTTGCTGTCGGTCTATCAATGGACGCTTTCGCGGTTTCAGTATGCTCCATGAATTATGTATTCATCATCGGCATCATACAACTGGTTTTTTGCTATTGCATAGATACAGTTCTCTTGCAAATCCACATTTGTGACTGTGAGCTTCGATTCTTTTCTATCTAAAAAATTCACTTTGAAAAAACCAAAGGAAAAAACTACTATCATTGCAGTGCAAATGCTGAAAACCACTTTCTTTGTCATTTTATACACCTCCATTTTTTTGCTTCCAATAGGAGCTTTTGCTTAGTCAACGTAATTCGCCTTATGTTTGTGACAGCTTTTTTGAAAAAATCTCTGTTTTTCGTTATGTTTGTACGCTTATACAAAAAATCTCCATGTTATTTGTTGATTCTAACAAATAACATGGAGGCTCATATTAAAAATGTTTTCAGCGATTCTCGCAATCTCATCTTGTGAGATGTTTCCCATAATCGTGTTTGAAATGCCTCTCTGCTCCCAGCTTAAAATATATACTGTATCGCCGTTCTTTTCTACGCTCGTTCCCAAAGTTGCGTCTGCGTCTCCAACTTTTACGTTCTCATAAGTTGTATGCTCATTGTCAAACGAGGACTGTTGCCCCGGCTGTATAATGGAGCATCGAACAGTATATCCTTTGCCGCTTCCTTTTGACGAGTAAACGTGCAAAAAGTTTTCTGCGCTTTCAAATTCCTGCTCACGATCTCGTTCAAAGCCGTCCGGCACATAATGATCGCTGTATCCATCCGGCAATCGTTCCAACGGTTCGCCGTCCACTTGATACGTCAGCTGCATCTCAATCGGCAAGAACTTCTGAATCATCGTGTAGACTGCCTTGCGGAAGTCTGCACTTACTGCAAGCGCGCCGAGAGTTAAAATTACCAGCGTCATGGCTGCAACAAGCACTCGTTTCAGCACCGGGCGGCGTTTATGCAACGCCGCTTGCAGGCGAGCATCCCATCGGGACGTGTCCGGGTAGCGTTCTTTAAGCTGCGCCGGACTTGGCAGCTCGTCCAGTTCTTTTTGTGCATCTGCACGGAGTGCCATCATCAAAGCTGCATCAAAAGAAATCTCTGTCCGCTCACTCACGGCTGTTCAGCTCCTTCCACAATAGTTTTCTTCCACGGAAAAGCCGCATCCGAACCACTTCATCCGTCAGTCCAAGCGATTCGGCAATCTCCCGGTTGGTGTAGCCCATTGCCAAAAGGCGCAGTGGGTCACGGTACATCGGTTTCATCTGTCCAATCAATTCTGTCAGGTGTTGGATGTTATCGGTGCTGACTACTGCATCGTCCGGCACCGGGGCATCGTCTGGTGCGTCCGGGACTTCTTCCAGCGGTTCTTCTCGCTGCTTGCGAAGCATATCGTATGCACGGCTTCTACTACAACTAACGAGATAAGCAGCGAGTTCGTGACAGTTTTCTCGATGAATTTTAGAAAAATTTTTGGCAACGTACAAAAACACTTCTTGCAGTACGTCTTCTGCCAGATACGAATCGCCCATAATTTTGTAAGCGGTATGATAGACCAGCCGCTTGTAAGTATTATATACAGCTATAAACTGTTCTTCATTGCTTTGATCGTCAAGAACAGCTAAGTACAGAGAAAGCAACACAACCACCTCCAACTGATTCGCAACGATTGGATGTAGTGTACCACGAACCAACAAAAATGTCGAATGTCACTAATGTTGTAAAGGAGCGTGATGCCATGACCCAACCAAAAACTGACCTCGCCTATTTCCGTAGCGAAAAAGCCAAAGCAGAGCAGAAGCTGCACTACCGCAGAAGAAGCCCTTGACCCTGATGCAAACTACACCGAGGACAAGGGCGACTTCGAGATTCCCACCGAGGACGAGCCGGAGGAACCCGGTGAGGAAGATACCGAACCCATCTGATTTTAAGGCGGCATTTGCCGCCTTACATATCTAAATCTGAAAAGAACAGGAGTTGATGCTTATTGTCTTATCAGCTTGTGGTCAGCGAGAAACCCTCAGTCGGGGCAGCTTACGCAAAGGTTCTCGGTGCGACCAATCGACAGGATGGTTATTGGGAGGGCAACGGTTATCTCGTCAGCTGGTGCATCGGGCATCTGGTAGAACTGGCTCCACCCAATGTCTACGATGCCAAGTACGTCAAGTGGAGCATCGCAGACCTGCCCATCCTGCCGCAAAAGTGGCAGTATCTGGTGTCTGCGTCCACCAAAAAGCAGTTTGGCATCCTGCAAAAGCTGATGCACCGCCCGGATGTGGACAGCGTCGTCTGTGCAACGGATGCAGGGTAGTGCGGTTAGGTGACTCAAGAGAAAGAAAAAAGAGACCTCATCTCGTCAAAAATCAAATTTCAAAATCATTAAAGGAGCTATTCAAATGAAACGAAATCAGAATTTCGACCATAATCACTCTCAAAAACTGCTTTCCTTCCGCTACAACATAGACACCAACCGAGTGGAAGCCCGGTTCACGGATGGCTCTGCCGTCGCCAACAGGATGCCCAACTGCCTCAGAACATCCTCAACCCGCTACTTTACAGTGGGGTTGACACGGAGGATTGAGTGTCATCGTTTTTTCATGGCTACCGCCGAAAATCATTGTAACGTATTTTGTGTTACAAATTGGTCAAGCGAATGATTATGATTAAAATTCTCTTACTCGCACAATAAGTCATTTGATAAACTGGTTAAAATGCCAAATAATTTCAAATCATAGTCCAACACACAACAAATGTGGTATAATAACAATATATTTAATGCTTTAACTGTGTTTGCAAAAAGGAAAAGAAGATAAGTATGGAGATTACATGGTTGAAAAATGAAGATAATGCCATTCAATACGTCTATGCCTCTGCTGTTCCCCAAAAAATACCATTAGACATTTTTAAAGAAATTGTTCAGAGCAGTAAAGAAAACTGTCTACCTGAATTTTATGTGATATCTGAACAGGGAAAGTATATCGGATATATTTTATTATTGGCCGATAAAAAAGAAGACATCCCTAAACCTTTTACATTTCTTGCATGTCATAATGGCGATACTCTGCCAAAAGAAACTCACAAAAAAATATTGGAATTTATCGGCAAACGGTGTCGTGTAAACAACTGGAATAAACTCGCTTGGTTGGCCGAACAAGAAATCCAGCAATTGTGATATCATCGTTTTTTAAGCTATCTCTCTATAAAAACTCCTTAAAGACATAAAGGCAAACTTGAATAAATAAATTTATCTAAAAGCCCCACCTACAATAGATATTCCAAATCGAAGAATCTACTGCAGGTGGGGCTTGTTCTATGTGATAAGCTATTTTGTAAAAATCAAATACGTAGATTATATGGCAGAATCATTTGGTGACACTGAAAGCTAATGTTGCGCCATCAACGACACTATACATATCGCCGTTAGCCGCAGTAGCAATTCCAGTAAACTCAACCTCCCATTTTCCTTTAGAGAGTCCATATTTTACATCTTCCGTACCGATTGTGCCGTATGCAGAAATGGCATGATCAAAGGTTCCAAAGGGTGTACCAAGTTTATTGAAATGCAGGTTACCTTCAAAGGAAACAATTACTGCACCCGGAACGGTAATCGTCCATTGGATATACCCTTCAGACAGATAATCAAGTGTACATGAACCAGCATCGCCCCAGAAGGTTTCGCGAGAAATTGGGACAAGTTTGAATGTTGCAGAGTTTACAGTTGTTCCTTTATCAATTTCGATACTAGATTTTTTGGAAGAAAGTGCTACAACGCCTGGTTCAACTGCAACAGCAGCAGGCATCAAAACTGTGTTGAAAACAACCAACGCAGCACTCGTTCCAGCCATTTTAAGGAATTCATTTCGGGTCATCTTTTTCATGTCGATTTGCTCCTTATATTTTATTGACTGTTACAAGTCACCCAGCTACAATTTGGATTCTTTTTCGCTTAATTCTGCACTGGAATCACCTCTTACAAAATTTTAGTATATTGGCATCATCGTGATCAAAAGCAATATCACTAACAGCCACCTCATCACACTATAAAGCCGCAAATTTTCAACTCAGGTGTATGCTCATCGGCAAATAAATGTGAACCATACGAATGCCGCTGTTAAACAACCTGCCAAAACCACTAAAATACAACTTGCCAACTTTGGCTCAATAGCAACTTTTTGATTTTCGCACAGCGCAAATTTCTGAAGTTCCTGAAATGTTGTTTGATTGACATTGCCGTGTATTGCTTTCCATGCAACGAAATGATTTGTAATCAGAAGATAATCTGAAACGATTCCTACAAAAACAATGGCAAAAAATGCTGCGGAAAAGAACCACATTCCATCGCATTGATTCACCGTCAGGATATCCTGAAGGCTTGCTGGCTTCAATGCCCATAAAGCCACAACATATAGCAATACTTCGCAGAAATCTCTTTGGAGTGGCCCTTTTTGCTTAAAGAATCCCATTACATGTTCTCCCTGTTCTTTGAAGTCACTATCAGCCACCAATGGCCTGATAATAATCCGTTTTAGACCGAATCAAAGAGCCATTTGACTTATATTCCTTGACAGTTTGATGATAGCAATGTGTATAGTAGCTATTGTCATAGGAAAATAGGACTTCATACGTAATAGAAGATATTGTCACTTTATAGCAGTCCGAGGACATACTCTGAAGCATCTGATCGAAAATAAACGATGCTGTAGAAGAAATAACTGCTGCTGGTGTGCTTCCCCATGCAGTTGCTAAAATACTGGCTACATCAGATGCTTTTTTGCATTTACGCAAATCACTAGCATAAACCGTATCGGTTGCACTTGTGCCAACATAGCGGTGCTTGAACTGCGACCCTGTCACCTCGCTTCCAGTGAGTGCAGGAATTTGTGCCAGCTGTCCGTTTTTGTAATTTTGCTGATGCCTCCGTGGACAATATGCTCTGCGTCACAAACGACGGCAGAAAGATCGGCTTGGATGTGCGCCTGATGAACCCCATGCTGCCCGATGACCCTAACAGCAAGCTGAACGTCTGTGTGCAGAACGTGCTGAAAATTTGGGAGGAGGGCAAAGACCAGAAGCTGACCCAGCTTTTGTTCTGTGACCTTTCCACCCCGAAAAACGATGGCAATTTCAATGTCTACGATGACATTCGCAAAAAGCTGGTTGCCGCCGGTGTGCCGGAAAACGAGATCGAGTTCATCCACAACGCCGATACCGAAGCAAAAAAGGCGGCGCTGTTCTCCAAAGTGCGCTCCGGCGATGTGCGAGTTTTGCTCGGAAGTACGGCAAAAATGGGAGCGGGCACCAACGTGCAATCCCGGCTTGTGGCGGTGCATCACTTGGACGTTGGCTGGAAGCCCAGCGACATGACCCAGCGCAACGGGCGCATCATTCGACAAGGCAATATGAACAAGGAAGTCAAGGTGTTCAACTATGTCACAGAAGGAACGTTTGACAGTTACCTTTTTCAGACCCTTGAGAATAAACAGCGGTTTATCTCGCAAATTATGACTTCTAAATCCCCGGTGCGCTCCTGCGAGGATGTGGACGAGCAGGCGCTGTCCTATGCGGAGATCAAGGCACTGTGCGCCGGAAATCCGCTCATCAAGGAGAAGATGGATTTGGATGTGCAGGTCGCCAAGCTGAAGGTGCTGAAAGCCGACCACCAGAGCCAGAAATTCCGCTTACAAGACAAGCTGCTGACCAAATTTCCGGCTGATATTCAGGAGGCGAACGCCCACATTGCCGGGCTGAAAGCGGACGCCGAACTTGCCGCCGCCCATCCGCAGGGCAAGGAGGAGTTCTGCGGCATGACCATCAAGGGCGTGACCTACGACGAGAAAAAGACC
>OLDD01000280.1_pt1 | contig 13073 bp, 9 predicted proteins | sample 1607881 | NCBI WGS metagenome assembly OLDD01 (sample SAMN02674697, study PRJEB24791) | human gut metagenome, SKBSTL033 | isolation source: stool | host: Homo sapiens | place: USA | reverse complement strand
CTGATGGCACTGGAAGCCCGGGTGCCGGGCACGGCGGCCAAACGGTCGGCTGCTTCCTTCTGCACCATCACGGTCAGGCTCTCGATGGGCAGGCGGTCGCCCAGCAGCTTCATGACGATGGGGCTGGTGATGTAATAGGGCAGGTTGGCGCACACAGCCACCGGCATACCGGGGAACTCTTCCGCAATAAGAGCCTTCAGGTCAACTTTCAGTACATCCTGTAATACCAGTTTAAAATTGTCCACTCCGGCCATCGTTTCGGCCAGCAGCGGCGGCAAGCGTTCGTCCACTTCAATGGACACCACCTTGGCGGCGCGCTTTGCCAGTTCCCGAGTCAGCACACCGATGCCGGGGCCGATTTCAATGACACCATAGCGCTTATCCACGCCGCTGGCATCCACGATCTTGGGCGGCAGACCCGGGTTGATGATAAAGTTCTGTCCAAAACCCTTGGAGAGTGCAAAATCGTATTTTTCACACAGGGCGCGGATCACCGAGAGGTCGGTCAGTTCGGGCATAGATTCCATCCTTTTTCATAGTACGATTTGAATGCCCTCCGCGTCGCTTTGGGCATATTCAGCGGAAATATTATTATAATATGGCAACCCAGCCAGACCTGCGGGTCTGGCTGGGTTGCATTTTCACGAGAAGGGATCAGTACGGTAAACGGGAGCGCTGCGGGGCGCTCCAAAACGCCTTTTTCACGTGAGGAGTCGATACGGCAGGCAGCATCACCGCGCCCTACGGGCGCGATCAAAAGCCGTTTCAAGAAAGGAACATGCGTACGGCAAACAGCACCGCAATCAACCGGGTTCCTTTTTGCAAAAAGAAGCCCATGCAGCATTTCTGCCGGTTTTACCCTTTATTCTGCGCTGGATGCTGCTTCGGTGGAGGAAGCCGTTTCCTCAGAGGAAGCGTTCTCCGGCTCAGTGGCAGCGCTGTCGGCTTCTTCGGAAGCAGCAGCCGAAGAAGCTGCTTCGTTGACACCGCCCAGAGTCGTGGTACCGCTCAGCTGCTGTGCTGCGCTGACCGCACGCTGGATCTGCGGGTCATCCTCGGGGGTATAAGCGTAGAAATTCGTGGTCTCTTCGGCACTGAGGGCACGCTCCACATCCACGCTCAGGCCGGTGCCATCAAAGCAGGAGCCGTCGCCGCAGATGAGCTTTGCCACCGTGATGCTCACGGCGCTGCCATCCGAAAGGCGCTGCGGGCTGCTCTGGATGGTTCCCTTGCCCATGGTGGTGGCGCCCACCAGACGTGCGCCGTTCATAGTGCGCAGGCTGGCAGCAAACAGCTCTGCTGCGCTGGCGGTGTTGCCGTTGACCAGACAGACGATGGGCAGCTCCACCTTGCTTTCATCGTCGCTGCTGCCAATGATTGTACGGTTTCCGTTCTTATCCTCGGCATAGGCCACAGTGCCTTCCGGGGCGATCAGGTCGATGCAGCTGATGGCGTCATCCAACACGCCGCCGCCGTTATCGCGCAGGTCGAACACAAGGCTCTGGGCACCGCTGGTAGTGAGAGACCGGATGGCATAGTCCAGCTCGCTGGGCGTGCTGCCGTCGAACTGGCGGATCTTGATGTAACCCACGCTGTCCAGCATCTGGTAGTCCACGGTGGTGCTGGTGTAGCCGGAGTGGGTCAGGTCCGTCGTCCGGGAAGCAGCCTTGCTGTCGAGCCATGTAACATTGACGATGGTGCCGGCTTCGCCCTGCAGGCGGGACTGCACGGCATCCACCCCGGAAAGGCTCTTCACATCGGTGCCGTCAATAGCAGTGATGTAATCGCCCACCACGATACCGGCTTCCTGCGCAGGCGAGTCCTCATACACCCTGGTCACTCTGGCATAGCCGGTCTGGTCCATGCCAAGTTCCACGCCAATGCCCATCACCTTGCCGCTCTGCTGGTTCATCAGCTCGGTGTAGGCGTTGGCGGTGTAGTATCGGGCGTACTTGTCGCCGGTGCCCAGCAGGTAGCCTGCGGTCAGGCGGTCGTACAGCACCGTTTCATCAATGGTGTAGTAGTCGTTGCTGCGCACATAGCGGTCCACCTCGGCCACTTTGTTGTACATGCTCTCCTTTTCCTTCACGCTGCTCACCGTGCTGTCAAACAGACGCATGGCAATGAGCATGGTAATGGAAAAGGTCACGGTCATGGCAAGGATCACAATGGTGACAGCCATGCCCACAGAGATTTTACGGTTCATGCTTGCCCCTCCCTGTTAATACAGCAGCATCATGATCACACTGCTCAGCAGCGAGAGTGCAAACACGCCTGCCAGAACAAGGCAGCCGATACGCAGCCAGCGCTTGTGTTTTTGTTCGTTCATAGAATACCAGACTCCTTATAAACACACTCAGTTGTGCGGGAACGGGATATAACCGCGCGGATTGACCGCATTGGCCTTTTTGCCGCCCTTCCAGACCTCCAGATGCAGGTGGTTGCCGGTAGAGTTGCCGGTAGAGCCAACGTAGCCGATCAACTCGCCCTGCTTGACATACTTGCCTGCGCTGGTGGCGACCGACCTCATGTGGCCGTACAGGGTGCTGTAGGCGTTGCCGTCCGACATGCTGCCGTGATAGATGATGACGTAGTTGCCATAGCCGCCGCTGGACCAGCCTGCCACCTGCACATAGCCACTGGCGGCTGCATAGATAGGCGTACCGCCCGGGGCCGCCAGATCAATGCCGGCATGCAGCCTGTTGACACCGGACACCGGATTCTTACGCCAGCCGTACTCGCTGGAAACGCGGGTATAGCTCTTCAGCGGGCAGGCAAAGCCGGTAAAGCTCAACTGCGGCTTACTGGATGCAGCGGCCGCGATCAGCTTTTGGATCTCTTTCTTGACGGCCTCATAGTTCAGCTCGTCCGATTCAATAGCGGCCTGTGCCGTCTGCTGGGCCTTCTGGGCATCCTGTGCAGAAAGCTGCGCCGCAGAAATGCTGCTATTCAGCTCGCTCTGCTTTGCCTTCATCTGGTAGTTCTGGGTATCCAGCTCCGCCTTCTGGCTCTGCAGTTCCTTGCGCTGGGCCTCCAGCTCCACCTTGTCCGCTTCCAGTTCGGACTTGGCCGCCTTCATGTTGTCCATGATCTCGGTATCTTTGATGGAGATATCCTGCATGACCTCGTTGAAGGTGAGCAGCTCATACAGGTCGTTCACTGCGCTCAGCATGGCCACGCTTCCGCCGTCGCGCAGCTCTTGCATGGCAGCCATGTGCTTTTTAAAATCGCCCCACTGGCTGTCGATCTCGGCCTGCTTCTGGGTGATCTCGCCTTCCTTAGCGGTGATCTTCTGCTCGGTCTGGCCAATGTTATTCTGCACAGCAGCGATCTGGGTGCTCAGCACACTGATCTGAGACTGAATGACGCCCACGCGCTCCTTTAGCTCACTTTCCAGCGCCTTTGCCGCAGTTTCCTTTTTCTTTGCGTCCGAAAGCTCCTTCTTGTGCTGGTCGATGGATTTGGAAAGGCTGTTCAGCTTGTTCTGCAGGCTGGCCATGCTGGTGGCTGCCGTGGCCGGCTGGAAGCTGACGCTTGCCGCAAGGCATACCGCCGCCAGGCACAGACTCACGCCGCGCAGCAGCTTGCTGCGGGCAGGCTCCGGCCGTGCATGGCGCGGCGTATGGCCGGGCATCTGCAGCCGGAAGGGCTTTGCATGAAGTGCTTTTTTCATGTGCGGCTCCTTTCGATCACACGTTCAGGTGCTTGCGGATGGAGAACATACTGCCCAGACCACCCACAACGGCACCGCCGATGAGGCTGTACGGGATGATAGTGGACCAGACGGCGCTCACCGGCACCAGTGCCTGACCCATGATCATTTCCCACACGCCACCCAGACCGTCGGAAGCCTGCACCATGTAGGAGTAGCCGCCCAGACTGATCGCTGCAGTGAGCACGCCGGAGATCAGACCCATGGCCAGACCTTCCACAACGAAGGGCAGAGTGACCAGACCGTTGGTGGCGCCCACGTACTTCATGATCTCAATTTCGCGGCGGCGCGCAAACACGCTCAGGCGGATGGTGCTGCCCACCGTGATGATGCTGACGACCATCAGCACCAGCACGATGCCGCGGCCCACTTTGGTAACAGAGCGCTGCACCTGCACAAAGACGTTGGTCATTTCCACCGGGGCGGTAACGCTGTACACGCCCTGAATGGCCTGCATCTGCTTGCTCATACTCTCCATCTGGCTCAGATCCGCGATGGAAACGCGGTAGTTGGCCTTGAAGGGGTTGTCATTTTCAAACTCATCCCACAGGGAGGAGTAATCTTCCATGTAATTGCGATAGGTGTTCAGCACGTCCTGCTTGGAGACGAACTGCACATTGGTCACGCCGGGCATTGCCGCCAGCTTTTCGCCCACGGCCTGCGCAGTGGCATCATCACACTCCGGGTCCAGATAGACCACGGTCTCGTTCTGGCTGCCCAGATAGTTCACCATGCTGTCCACGTTCACCTCGGCAAGACTTGCAAAGGTGTTCAGGGTCATACAGACACTGAGGGACAGGATGCACACAAAGGTCATGGCCCAGTGCTTGCCCAGATTGCGGATGCCGCGCCGGATCAGAAAAAAGAAGGTAGAAGGTCTCATCATACGGTGGCCGCCTCCTTTTCTGCGGTGTCAGCAGGTTCCAGCTCGGTCTCGAACAGACGTTCTTTGCGCTCTGCGCGTGCGCGGATGGCTTCCTTGTCGGCAGGCACATCCGAAATGATGCGGCCCTTTTTCAGGGTGACGACGCGCTGGTGGAACTGGCGCACCAGCTCGTGCTCATGGGTAACGACCACCACGGTGATGCCCGTTTCGCTCACCCGCTCCAGCAGCTCCATCATTTCCAGGCTCAATTCCGGGTCGATGTTGCCGGTGGGCTCGTCCGCAATGACCAGCTTGGGGCCGTGGGCAAGGGCGCGGGCCACAGCCACGCGCTGCTGTTCACCGCCGGAAAGGGTGTCCGGATAGGCCTTGGCCTTATCCTCCAGATGCACCAGCTCCAGCATGTAGCCCACCCGCTCTTTGATCTGTTTGCGGCCGATGTTGGTCACATGCATGGCAAAGGCGATGTTCTCATACACCGTCATACTGGGGATGAGGCGGAAATCCTGGAAGATAATGCCCATCTGGCGGCGAAGGAAAGGCACTTTGCCCCGGCGCAGCCGGGCGACGTCCTTGCCGTCCACCATGACGCGGCCCTCGGTGGGCAGCTCTTCGCGGAGGATGAGCTTGAGCAGAGTGGACTTGCCGGCGCCGGAGTGTCCCACCAGAAAGACGAACTCGCCGTCGTCCACATGGAGGTTGATATCGTCCAGTGCCAGCGGTCCGCCCCGTTTATATTCCTTGGAAACGTGTTCTAAATCGATCATAGGGTAATATTAGCTCCTGACATTAAAATCTGTTTTCACAGCAAAAAGAACCGGCCAGCATCGGTTTCGAGCGGCCGGTTCTGCACTGCAGGCAGAGCCTGCAGCTTATTAGTATTTGGCCGGATTGTTGGACAGGTACTTCTTGACCATCAGTGCTACCTTAAAGACGATAGCATCGTCGAACTCACGCAGATCCAGGCCAGTCAGCTTTTTGATCTTTTCCAGACGATACACCAGCGTGTTGCGGTGCACAAACAGGCCGCGGCTGGTTTCAGACACATTCAGGTTATTCTCGAAGAAGCGCTGGATGGTGAACAGGGTCTCCTGATCCAGGCTTTCGATGCTGCCCTGCTTGAACACCTCGCGCAGGAACATCTCGCACACGGTGGTGGGCAGCTGATAGATCAGGCGTGCAATGCCCAGATTATCGTAGCGGATGATCTGCTTTTCGGTGTCGAACACCTTGCTCACTTCCATGGCGATCTGTGCTTCCTTAAAGGAGGTAGCCAGATCCTTCACGTTGGAGATGGGGGTGCCGATGCCCACCACAGCCTTGATGTAATGCTCGCCGGACAGGGTATCCACGATGCTGGCAGCCAGCTTTTCCATATCGGTGCGGTCGATGCCCTTGCGGATCTCCTTGACCAGCACGGTATCCGTCTCGCTGATATTGAACACAAAGTCCTTCTGCTTGTCGGGGAACAGGCTGCTGACCACATCGTAGGCGGAGATATCGCCGCCGCTGGTAACACGCACGATGAACACCACGCGGGAAACATCGGTGGCAAAGTGCAGCTCACGGGCCTTGGCATAGATATCGCCGGGCAGGATGTTATCCAGCACCACATTCTTGATAAAGTTGGACTTATCAAACTTTTCGTCGTGGTACTGCTTGATGCTCTGCAGGCTGATGGACAGCATGGCGGCAAACTGACCAGCCGTCTCGTCCACGCCTTCCACGAATACTGCATAATCATTATGCTTGGCGCTGGAGAACTGCTGATAGGTGTAGCCATCGCGCACAAAGCGGTCGCCTGCGGTCAGACGCTCCGCCATGAAACCCTCGCGCACCTCGCCGATCAGGTTCAGCTCCGAGCAGGAAATAACAGCGCCGGTCTCATCCACCACGCCGACCACCCGGTTGATCGCGTCTTTCATCTGGTAGATCACGCTCTGAAATACTCTATTGGCCATAATGGATACCCCTTTTCCTCGTTTGTGCAAACCGCAGCGGCAGCCGGTCGTGATTTTTAACAATTTAGCTGCATTACATTTTATATTTTACACAAAAGAATTTACTTTTGCAACATATTTCAACAAAAAAGATAGTTTTTTCTTGTGAATATTATCTTTAGGGGCCATTCTGAACCAAAAAAGTGCCTTTTTGCGTGGTTCTGCCCCCTATTCTACCGAAAAAATGTGTTGCTTTTTTGAAATTCGGGTGAAAAGCCGACCCTGTCAGCTGGAAATTTTTGACACTTCTTCGGCAGAAAGCTCCCGCCACTGGCCCGGTGCAAGGGCCGGGTCGAGTGCAAGGCCGCCGATGGCATCCCGGTGCAGGCCGTTCACGCCTGCGCCGTACACGCCGAACATCCGCTTGATCTGGTGGTAGACGCCCTGCTTGAGCACCACCCGCACAGTGCAGCCATCGGCAGAAAGGGCCGTCACCTCCGCAGGCGAAAGTGCGGTGCCGTCCGCCAGCGTGACCCCAGCGGCAAAGCCGGTGCGCATCTCCTCGGTCAGAGGCGTGTCCAGCACCACGGTGTAGGTCTTGGAGACGTGCCGCTTTGGAGCAAGGATGTCGTGGGCAAAGGTGCCGTCATCGGTCAGCAGCACAAAGCCGGTGCTGGTCTTGTCCAGCCGCCCGGCCGGGAACAGCTCCCGCCGGGGGTAGGCATCCCCGATCAAGTCCACCACGGTGGTGTCCCGCTTGTCGGTGGACGCGCTCACCACCCCCTCGGGCTTGTTGAGCATGAGGTAGACGAATTGCTGGTACGCCAGCGGCTGGCCGTCCACGGCCACGGTGTCGCTGTCTTTGAGCTGGGTGTCGCCTTTTTTGCAGACGGCTCTATTGACCGTCACCCGCCCCTTTTGCAGCAGGGTTTTTGCCTCGCTCCGGGTGCACTGGGCCGTTTCGGCCAGATATTTATCGAGACGCATGGTTTTGCTCCTAAAATCATTTTTGTCCCATTTTATCATGTATCGTGTTTTTCCGCAACAGAAAAGAGGCCACTGCCTTGCGGCAATGGCCTCTCCATTCTGATTCTCAAACGCTCAAACTCGCGTGCTGCTCCACAGCATCGGGGTTGGCGTCAAAAATGGGCTTGAGGATGTGGGCGATGAACTCGTCCACCTGCTGGGGTGCACGGCCCACAAAATTCTCCGGCACCAGACCGGCCACGATCTCCTCTTTGGTCAGGCCAAAGGCGGGGTCAGCGGCGACACGGTCTACCATATCGTTGGGCAGGCCCTCTTCCTTGACCTGCTTGCCGGCGGCGATGGCGTGCTGGCGCAGACGCTCGTGCAGCTCCTGACGGTTGCCGCCCTTTTCCACAGCCTGCATCATGATGTTCTCGCTGGCCATGAAGGGCAGCTCTGCCATCAGACGGCTGCGCACCACCTTGGGATACACCACGATGCCGTCGGTGACGTTGAGCATGATGTTCAGGATAGCGTCGGTGGCAAGGAAGCCCTCAGCCATGGCGACACGCTTGTTGGCGCTGTCGTCCAGCGTGCGCTCAAACCACTGGGTGCCGGTGGTGAAGCTGGGGTTCAGCACATCTACCATCAGGTAGCGGCTCAGTGCGCAGATACGCTCGCAGCGCATGGGGTTGCGCTTGTAAGGCATGGCGGAGGAACCGATCTGGTTCTTTTCAAACGGCTCTTCCATCTCCTTGAAGTTAGCCAGCAGACGCAGGTCGGTGGCAAACTTCATGCAGCTCTGGCCAATGCCGGCAAGGGCGTTCAGGATGAAGGCATCCACCTTGCGGCTGTAGGTCTGGCCGGACACGGGGATGACCGCTTCGGGCGCAAAGCCCATCTCCTTGGCGATGGAAGCATCCACGGCGCGGATCTTATCGGCATCGCCCTTGAACAGCTCCATAAAGGAAGCCTGCGTGCCGGTGGTACCCTTGACACCGCGCAGCTGCAGAACAGCAAGACGGTGGTCGATCTCCTGCAGGTCCATCACCAGCTCGTTGGCCCACAGGGTGGCGCGCTTGCCCACAGTGGTGGGCTGAGCGGGCTGGCAGTGAGTGTAGGCCATGCAGGGCATGTCCTTGTATTCCTCGGCGAAGCGGCCCAGCTTTGCCAACACACCGATCAGCTTTTTGCGCACCAGTTCCAGACCCTGACGCATCACGATGATGTCGGTGTTGTCGCCCACATAGCAGCTGGTGGCACCCAGATGGATGATGCCGGCAGCCTTGGGGCACTGCTGGCCGTAGGCGTACACATGGCTCATCACGTCGTGGCGCACCAGCTTTTCGCGCTCGATGGCCACTTCATAGTTGATATCGTCCACATGGGCTTCCAGCTCAGCCACCATATCGGGGGTGATGTTGGTCAGGCCCTGCTCCATTTCGGCCCGGGCCAGCGCCACCCACAGGCGGCGCCATGTGCGGAACTTGTTATCGTCCGAGAAGATATACTGCATCTCGTCCGAGGAATAGCGGGTGGAAAAGGGGCTGATATAACGATCATGCTGAGACATTGATTGTTTCCTCCTGAAAGTGACTCCCCCAGTCGCCTTCCGGCGACAGCCCCCTCGGGGAGGGGGCCTTTCAGCCTCCCTCTCCGAGGGGGGTGGCATCGCATCAGCGATGACGGAAGGAGTTTTTCTCTATTCTACCATCAAATCTTGAAATAGTCCACGCCGCCCTCAAAGATCGGCTGATATTTGTCACCGGTAACGTTCTTGTACAGGTACTCGCCGCTGCGCTCCGAGTGGCCCATCTTGCCGAACACACGACCATCCGGGCTGGTGATGCCTTCGATCGCCAGCACAGAGCCGTTGGGGTTATAGCGCTGGTCCATGGTGGGATCGCCCTCGATGTCCACATACTGGGTGGCGATCTGGCCATTCTTCATGAGGGTGTCCAGCACTTCCTGCGGAGCCACGAAGCGGCCCTCGCCGTGGCTGATGGCAACGGTAAACTGTTCGCCCACCTCGCACTTGGACAGCCACGGGCTGCCGGTGGATGCAATGCGGGTGCGCACCAGCATGCTCTGGTGGCGGCCGATGGTGTTGAAGGTCAGGGTGGGATCGTAAGCGGTGATGGGGCGGATATCGCCGTAGGGGACCAGACCCAGCTTGATGAGGGCCTGGAAGCCGTTGCAGATGCCCAGCATCAGGCCATCGCGCTGCTGCAGCAGACGGCGCACTGCCTCGGTGACCTCCGGGTTGCGGAAGAAGGATGCAATGAACTTTGCGCTGCCGTCCGGCTCGTCGCCGCCGGAGAAGCCGCCGGGCAGCATGACGATCTGGCTGTTATCGATGGCCTTGACCAGTGCCTTGCAGCTCTCGGCCACGTCGGCGGGGGTCAGGTTGCGGATGACCAGGATCTCCGGGTCGGCACCGGCGCGGGCAAAGGCCTTGGCGGTGTCGTACTCGCAGTTGGTGCCCGGGAACACCGGAATGATGACCTTGGGCTTTGCCACACCGATCTTGGGTGCGGCGGGTGCGGTCAGCTTGCCGTTGATCTTTTCCACGGTGGGGCCTGCCTTGCGGTAGGGGTACACCGGCTCCAGCTTGCCTTCCCAGATCTCCTGCAGCTGGGCCATATCCAGCTTTTCGCCGCAGGCTTCAAAGACGTATTCCTTGGTGGTCTCGCCCAGGATCTCACCGGCGGGAGAATCGGACACCATTTCCAGAACAATGGAGCCGTACATGGGCTGGAACATCTCATGGGTGGTCTTATCCGCACGCATCTTGAAGCCAATGTGGTTGCCAAGGCCCATCTTGAACAGAGCCTCGGCAATGCCGCCGTAGCCCACAGAGCAGGCGGATGCCACCATGCCCTCTTCGACCATGTCCTCCACCATCTTGTAGTTGGCCTTCAGGGAGAAGAAGTTGGGGCAGCCGGTCTCGGGGTCGATGATGGGCCGCACCAGCACAACGGTGCTCTCCGGCTTCTTGAATTCGGTGGACACCACCTTGTTTGCCTTGCCGATGGCGGTGGCGAAGGAGACCAGCGTAGGAGGCACATCCAGCTTTTCAAAGGAGCCGGACATACTGTCCTTGCCGCCGATGGATGCAATGCCCAGACCCATCTGAGCATCCAGTGCACCCAGCAGAGCGGCCAGCGGCTTGCCCCAGCGCTCCGGGGCGGTGCCCAGACGCTCGAAATATTCCTGGAAGGTGAGGTAAGCATCCTCATAGCGGAAGCCGGAGGCCACCAGCTTGGTAACGCTCTCCACCACGGCCATACGGGCACCAACGTACTGGTTGGCGCTCGTCAGGTAGGGGTTGTAGCCCCATGCCATGCCGGAGCAGGTGCTGGTCTCACCGTCCACCGGCAGCTTTGCCACCATGGCGTTCTGCGGGGTCAGCTGATAGGCACCGCCAAAGGGCATGAGCACGGTGGCAGCACCAATGGTGGAGTCGAACCGCTCAGACAGGCCCTTCTTGCTGCAGATGTTCAAATCGCCCACCATGTTCTTCATCTTCTGGCTGAAGGTCAGGCCCTCCCACTGGGGCTGCCAGACCGTGGCCTTTTCCACATGGACCTTCTGGTGCTTCTCGGCACCGTTGGAGTTCAGGAACTCGCGGCTGATGTTCACGATGGACATGCCGTTCCACACCATGTTCAGGCGGGGCTCAGCCGTCACCTTTGCCACCGGAGTGGCCTCAAGGTTCTCTTCGTTGGCGAGAGCAATGAACTTGTCCACGTCCTCGGGGGCCAGCGCCACAGCCATGCGCTCCTGGCTCTCGCTGATGGCCAGCTCGGTGCCGTCCAGACCCTCGTACTTCTTGGTGACCTTGTTCAGGTCGATGTACAGGCCGTCGGCCAGCTCGCCGATGGCCACCGACACACCGCCTGCGCCAAAGTCGTTGCAGCGCTTGATCATCCTGCAGGCATCCTCGCGGCGGAACAGGCGCTGCAGCTTGCGCTCGATGGGAGCGTTGCCCTTCTGCACCTCGGCACCGCAGTGCTCAAGGCTGTCCAGCTTGTGGGCCTTGGAAGAACCGGTAGCACCGCCCACACCATCACGGCCGGTGCGGCCGCCCAGCAGAACGATGACATCGCCGGGGGCGGGGCACTCGCGGCGGACGTGGGAAGCGGGGGTAGCGCCTACAACGGCGCCGATCTCCATGCGCTTTGCCACATAGCCGGGGTGGTAGATCTCGTCCACCTGACCGGTAGCAAGGCCGATCTGGTTGCCGTAGGAGGAATAGCCCGCCGCAGCGCCGGTGGTAATCTTTCTTGTGGGCAGCTTACCCTTCATCGTATCCTTAAACGGAACAGTCGGGTCGCCGCCGCCGGTAACGCGCATCGCCTGATAAACATACGCTCTGCCGGAGAGCGGGTCGCGAATCGCGCCGCCAAGGCATGTTGCCGCGCCGCCGAACGGCTCAATCTCCGTCGGGTGGTTATGGGTCTCATTCTTGAACTGCACGAGCCACTGCTCGGTCTTGCCGTCGATCGTGACCGGCACTTCAATGGAACAGGCGTTGATCTCGTCGCTTTCGTCCAGATCGTCTACCATGCCGTGCTTTTTGAGGTATTTCGCGCCGATGACCGCCATGTCCATGAGAGAAACGGGCTTGTCCTTGCCTTTATACAGCTCTTCGCGGGCTGCAAAATACTCGCCGAGTGCCTTTTCGATGGCGCCGCTCAGCTTGCCCTTTTCGATCTCGATGTTGTTGAGACGCGTAAGGAATGTGGTGTGGCGGCAGTGGTCGCTCCAGTAGGTATCAATCACGCGCAGCTCCGTCACGCTCGGGTCACGGTGCTCTTCGTCGCGGAAATAATCGCGGCAGAACGCGAGGTCTTCAAACGTCATGGCAAAGCCCATGGTGCCGTAATATTCTCTAAGCTCCTCGTCGCTCCAGGAGATCATGCCCGTGACGCGCTTAACGTCTGCCGGCACGTCGATCTTCATGTCAAGCGTCTCCGGCTTTTCCATCGATGCCAAACGGGATTCGACCGGGTTCACGATGTAGTTCTTAATCTTGTCCATTTCCTCTTCGGAAAGGTCGCCCTTAACGGCGATCACTTTTGCATAAGCGACCTGCGGGCGCTCGCCCTGCGTCAAGAGCTGTACGCACTGGGAAGCGGAATCCGCACGCTGGTCGTACTGACCGGGCAAAAACTCCGTTGCGAAGACGTGATATTCGCTGCTGATCTTGTAGTTTTCGTCGTACACGTTGTCCACATTCGGCTCGGAAAGGATCGTGCGGGCTGCCGCCTCGAACTCCTCGCCGGAAAGACCGGAAACATCATAGCGGTTCAAAATACGCAGGTCCTCAATAGCCTTGAGGCCGAGATTCTGACGAAGATCCGCCATCATGTGGCGTGCTTCAACATCGAATCCCTTTCTTTTCTCCACAAATACGCGTGTGACCATGTTTGTGACCATTCCTTTCTTCTGGGGAAAAATCAGGATTTGTACTGCCGCAAAAAACGGCACTTGTGACAAAGTAATCTCTTACTATTTTATCACAGGTGCCGTTTATAAGCAAGATCGGAAGAGCGTCGTGTAGGGAAAG
>OLDD01000277.1_pt1 | contig 13246 bp, 15 predicted proteins | sample 1607881 | NCBI WGS metagenome assembly OLDD01 (sample SAMN02674697, study PRJEB24791) | human gut metagenome, SKBSTL033 | isolation source: stool | host: Homo sapiens | place: USA | reverse complement strand
AAGTCGCAAGAACAACCGTTCAACGAATTTATGAGATTGCCAGGAAGAAAATAGCAGATGCACTCATTGATGGATATCCGCTTAAAATTGAAGGTGGAGATTTCAAAATCTGTGATGGTCAGAGCAGTAATTGTGGACTTGGAGGATGTTACAAACAGGAAATTTACCAAAAATATGCAGCGGAAAAAGGAGAAGGTATCATGAGAATAGCAGTAACATATGAAAATGGACAGATTTTCCAGCACTTTGGACACACAGAGACATTTAAGATTTACGATGTAGAGGAAGGAAAAGTGCTACATTCAGAAGTAGTAGATACGAATGGAAGCGGACATGGTGCATTGGCAGGAGTTCTTAATGCATTAAATGCCGATGTTTTAATCTGCGGCGGAATCGGAGGAGGTGCTCAGACTGCGTTAGCGGCAGCGGGCATTAAGCTTTTTGGCGGAGTTTCAGGAGATGCGGATAAAGCAGTAGAAGCTTTTATCAATGATACGCTTGATTATAATCCGGATGTGAAGTGTTCTCACCATGAGCACAACCATGGGGAAGGACATACGTGTGGTGAGCATGGATGCGGAAGCCATAGTTGTCATTAAGAAGAATAAAAAAATACAACACGAAATGATGCGTCAAGGTAATGCCAGAATTACCGTGATACATCCTTTTGTATTTGGATTGAGTATTTTTCTTTCCCTGCTTGTCAAAAGTAATGGATGGAATGTATAATATTGTTAATGATCCAGAGATATTTATTTTGGAAACAGCTTAATCAATTTGGAGGTATAAAATGAAAGCACATAAATATTGGTCAATCGGAGCAATAGTTACAATGGTTGGAACTTTTTATACAGGATATAAAGGGTTAAAAGCAGCACACAAATACTTTGCATTTGGCTCTCTGATATGCATGATTATGGCAGTCTATTCTGGTCATAAAATGATTTCAGGTAATAAAAGAACAAGAAAACAGGTGGAAAATACAAAAGCGGAGGAATAGTAAATGTTAGAGATAGGAACAAAAGCACCGGATTTTGAATTGCCGGATCAGAACGGAGAAGTGCATAAATTAAGCGATTATGCAGGAAAAAGTGATCTTATATTTTTATCCAAAGGATAATACACCAGGATGTACGAAGCAGGCATGTGGCTTTTCTGAGCGTTATCCACAGTTTACTGAGAAGGGAGCTGTTATTCTCGGAGTAAGCAAGGACTCTGTAGCGTCTCACAAGAGATTTGAAGAAAAATACGGACTGGCATTTACGCTATTAGCAGATCCGGAGCGTAAAGTTATTGAAGCATATGATGTCTGGAAAGAAAAGAAAAATTATGGAAAAGTATCTATGGGTGTAGTAAGAACTACATATCTTATTGATGAGCAGGGAATCATTATAAAGGCAAATGATAAAGTCAAGGCGGCAGATGATCCTGAAAATATGCTTAAGGAATTGGCATAATGAAGATTATTTTATCACCTGCAAAAAAGATGATTGTAGATACCGATAACTTAGCACCGGTTGAGCTGCCTGTCTATATTGATAAGACAGCAGAAGTATTAAACTGGATGAAAAGCAAATCAAAAGAAGAACTGAAAGCTATCTGGAAATGTAATGACAAGATTGCAGAGCAGAACTTTAACAGATTGGAAAATATGGATCTTTATAACAGGCTTACTCCGGCTGTTTTAGCATATGAAGGGATTGCATTTCAATATATGGCACCATCTGTGTTTGAAATCCAGCAGTTTGAGTATTTGCAAAATCATTTAAGAATCTTGTCTGCGTTTTATGGCATTTTAAAACCAATGGATGGTGTGACTCCTTATCGTCTTGAAATGCAGGCAAAGGTTGGAATTGGAGATGCAAAAAATCTGTATGAGTACTGGGGAGAATTGTTATACCACTCAGTAATTGATGACAGTAGGATTATCATTAATCTTGCATCAAAAGAATACTCAAAATGTATAGAAAAGTATCTGACACCACAGGACAGATATATTACGATTGTATTTTGTGAGTTATCCGGAGATAAATTGGTAACAAAAGGTACCTATGCCAAGATGGCTCGTGGTGAAATGGTCAGATTCATAGCGGAAAATAATATTGAAAATCCGGTGGAGATTCAGAAATTTGACAGACTCGGATATTCGTTTAGGTCTGATTTATCTTCAGATTCAGAATATGTATTTGAACGTAAAATAAAATAGTTATTCAGGTAAAAGATGCTCAGTTTGGCATCTTTTATAATAATGAGAATTATTGCTATTTTTTATTGACAACAGGATGATAGTGGTATATAATCCTTATTAAGAACTAATCCTAATAAGGAGGACGAATGACAAGTAGGAGAAATACCATTCAAAAAGATCTTGTAAGAAATACCGTATACGAAATGAGAAGACACGTTACGGCAAATGAAGTGTATGAATTTATAAAAGAAGCATATCCAACAATTGGAAAAGGAACTGTATATAGAAATCTTGATATATTGGTAGAGGAAGGTGCATTAAGAAAGGTTGAAGTTCCGGATGGACCGAACCGATTTGATTTTACATTGAAAAATCATTACCATGTAAGATGTATAAAGTGCGGTGAAATTTTTGATGTGGATATGGATCAAATACCGGATTTGCTGGAAAGAATTCATAACACTCATGGAATTGAATTTGTGGATTATGATATTTCATTTAAAGGCATTTGCCCGAAATGCAGGGAGAAGGTAAAGGAGGAACAGCATGGATAGGAAAGCAATGTATAAGTTGAGTTATGGACTGTTTATATTGACCGCTAAAGAAGCAGAAAAAGATAACGGATGCATCATTAATACAGCCATTCAGGCAGCTTCGGAACCAAACCAGTTAAGTATCTGTGTAAATAAGGCAAATTATACGCATGATATGATTCAAAGAACCGGAAAATTTACTGTATCAGTCTTAAGTCAGAAGGCACAATTTGAATTGTTCAAACATTTTGGCTTCCAATCAGGAAGAGATACCAATAAGTTTGAAGCATTTGAGCAGTGTGCCAGGGGCACAAATGGTATTTATTATATTACAGAAGGTACAAATGCATACATTTCTGTGACAGTTACTAAAACAGAGGACTTGGGTTCACATACGATGTTTATCGGTGAGATAACCGATATGGAAGTTTTAAGCAATGTTCCTTCAGTAACATATGATTATTATCAGAATAATATTAAGCCTAAGCCACAGGAGGTTGGAAAAACAGAGGACAGTCAGACAATATGGCGTTGCAGAATTTGCGGATATGAATATGTAGGCGAGGAATTACCAGATGACTTTATATGTCCTTTGTGCAAGCACCCGGCATCAGATTTTGAAAAAGTAGTAAAGAAAACGGAGGTAAAAGAGATGGCAGCAAACAAATATGCAGGAACACAGACAGAGAAGAATTTACAGGAGGCATTTGCAGGGGAATCACAGGCAAGAAATAAGTATACCTATTTTGCTTCTGTAGCGAAAAAGGAAGGTTACGAGCAGATGTCAGCATTGTTTTTAAAGACTGCAGATAATGAGAAAGAACATGCAAAGATGTGGTTCAAGGAATTAGCAGGAATTGGTGATACAAAGGAAAACCTGGCGGCAGCGGCAGAAGGCGAAAATTATGAGTGGACAGATATGTATGATGGCTTTGCTAAAACAGCTGAGGAAGAAGGATTCCCTGAGCTTGCAGCAAAATTCAGGGCAGTAGGTGAGATTGAGAAGCACCATGAGGAAAGATATCGTGCACTTCTTAAGAATATTGAAACTGCACAGGTATTTGAAAAGAGCGAAGTTAAGGTATGGGAATGCCGTAACTGCGGACATATTGTGGTAGGAACTAAGGCGCCTGAAGTATGTCCGGTATGTAATCATCCACAGAGCTATTTTGAAGTACATGAAGAGAATTATTAAGGAGATGAGATTATTACGAAGAAGAAAGTGATTAATTCAAAAAAAGCAGTAATGATAGGCTGTGGCTTTGTTGGTTCTGCATCGGTATTTGCTCTGATGCAGAGTGGCTTGTTTACAGAGATTGTCCTTATCGATGCAGATAAGAACAAAGCAGAAGGAGAAGCGATGGATATCAGTCATGGTATTCCATTTGCGAGTCCGATGAAAATATATGCCGGAGATTATGATGATGTGGCTGATGCTGCAATTGTTGTCATATCTGCCGGAGCGGGACAGAAACCGGGAGAGACAAGGCTTGATCTCGTAAATAAAAATGTAGCAATATTTAAGTCAATCATTCCTGAAATAGCAAAGAGAAATTTTGCAGGTATCATGCTTGTAGTTGCGAATCCAGTAGATATCCTGACTCAGGTAGCCATAAAGTTATCAGGACTTCCAGAAAACAGGGTTATTGGATCGGGTACTGTGTTAGATAGTGCCAGATTAAGATATAAGCTTGGTGAGCATTTATCTGTGGACAGCAGGAGTGTTCATGCATTTATAGTAGGTGAGCATGGAGACAGCGAAGTTGTAGCATGGTCATAATCCAATGTACAGCCGGCATCTGGGTATTCTTTTTTTAACCGGTCGATCACTTCCAGCGCCAGCGCCTTTTTTGCAGTAAGGTCTTCTGGTGCTTTTTTACGAACAGGCATTTCATCCACTCCCATCGACAAAAGCTGATACGATAATACCATGTTTTGCGTTTTTTGTAAACTGCGGGCAAAAATTATCTGAGAATGATTTTCAGATAAAACCTTGCTCTTACTGCCAAAATGCGATATACTATAGAAAAATGCTGGGGGAATCGCGCCTCGGTACAGGAGGAGGAAAACACGATGAACGAACCACTGGCACAGCGTCTGCGGCCCAAAACACTGGCAGATGTCTGCGGTCAGCAGCATCTGCTGGCACCGGGCAGGGTGTTCCGCCGTACCATCGAGAGCGGACGCATCCCGAACATGATCTTCTACGGCCCGTCCGGTACCGGAAAAACGACGGTGGCACGCATCATTGCAGAAAACAGCGGTATGACGCTGCATAAGCTCAATGGCACTTCCTGCGGCACCGGGGACATCAAGGCGGTGCTCAAGGATATCGGCACGCTGGCAGGTGCGGGAGGCATCCTGCTGTATCTGGACGAGATCCAGTACCTGAACAAAAAACAGCAGCAGAGCCTGCTGGAATGCATTGAGGACGGCTCGGTGACGCTCATTGCATCCACCACCGAAAATCCATACTTCTACATTTATAATGCGCTGCTGTCCCGCTGTACGGTGTTTGAGTTCAAATCACTTTCGGCAGCGGATGTGGAGCGTGGGGTGCACAATGCACTGAAAAAGCTTTCGGAAGGGGAGAGCACAAAGGTCTGCATGGACGAGGATGCCTGTGCCTACCTTGCCGAGAGCGCAGGCGGCGACCTGCGCAAGGCGCTGGGCTGTCTTGATTTTGCGGTGACGGCAGCTCCCATTGAGGATGGGGAAAAGCACATTACGCTGGAAATGATCCAGCAGGTCACCCGCCGCACTGCCATGCGGTATGACCGGGAGGGCGATGACCACTACGACATCGTGTCAGCCTACCAGAAGTCCATGCGCGGCTCCGACCCGGATGCGGCGCTGCATTATCTGGCCCGTCTGCTGGAAGCAGGAGATCTGCCCTCGGCCTGCCGTCGCCTGATGGTATGTGCCTGCGAGGATGTGGGCCTTGCCTATCCACAGATCATCCCCATTGTGAAGGCGGCAATTGATGCCGCCAACATGGTGGGCCTGCCGGAAGCACGGCTCCCGCTGGCAGATGCCGTCATTCTGGTGGCCACCAGTCCCAAGTCCAACAGTGCCCATGATGCCATCAACGCGGCCATTGCGGATGTGCAGGCGGGCCGTACCGGGCCGATCCCGCGCCAACTGCAGAACAAGCACTACGACGGTGAGGATGCGCTGGTAAAGGGACAGAATTACAAATACGCCCATGATTACGCCCACCACTGGGTGGAACAGCAGTACCTGCCAGATGCCATCAAGGACGTAAAATATTACACCTTTGGCGATAACAAAAATGAGCAGGCGGCCCGTGCCTACTGGGCAAAGATCAAGGGCGAAGAGAACGTCTGAACCACGCCTTACACCCAAAACCCAAAAACAAAGAAAAAGGAGAACGATATGCGATATTCCAAACAGCGTGAGCTGGTCATGCAGACGGTGCAGAACCTGTGCGACCACCCCACCGCCGAGGAAATTTATGATGCTGCGGTCAAGGAATGCCCGGGCCTGAGCCTTGGCACCGTATACCGTAACCTGAATAGTCTGGTGGATGCGGGCCGGGTGCGCCGGGTGTCCATTCCAGGCAAGGCTGACCGCTTTGACCACACGCTGCCCTGGCACAGCCATCTGTACTGCACCGTGTGCGGCAGCGTGGCCGATGCCGAGGTGGACGAAAAGCAGGTGATGAAGCTGGTGAAAAACCAGAAGGGCCATGTGCAGGACTGCGCTGTTGTGCTGATCGGCGTATGCGAGGCCTGCTGCGAGAAGCAGGCGCAGGAAAACGCCCACTGAACCATAAAATTTACACGGAACCTCTTGCCCGGAGCGTATAAACAGGGTATACTATAGAGAAGGCTCTTTTCAGAAAGTGCAAGTAGATTTTCGCCGCACAGGGCGCTTCGGCCCGGCGGAGAAGGATGGTTTGATTGGAATACATTAGTTTTGAACATAATAACATTGCCGCTGAGCTGGTAAAACAGGCCTATGATACGCCGCCGCTGGCCTTTGTGCACAGCTATGGCTGTCAGCAGAACGTGAACGACGGCGAGCGGATCAAGGGCGTGCTGATGGACATCGGTTACGGCCTGTGCGACAAGCCCGAGGATGCAGATCTGATCCTCTTCAACACCTGCGCCGTGCGTGAGCATGCCGAGCAGCGTGTATTCGGTAATGTGGGTGCCCTGAAGGGACTCAAGGAAAAAAAGCATGATCTCATCATCGGCCTGTGCGGATGCATGGCCAACCAGAAGCATGTGGTGGAAAAGCTGCGCAAGAGTTACCCCTATGTAGACCTTGTGTTTGGCGTGGATGGCATCGACACCCTGCCGCAGCTCATTGCCCAGAAGCTGCAGAAGCATAAGCGTGTGCTGATGGAGCCCGCCCAGCGCCCGGTCATCGTGGAGAATATCCCCATCCGCCGTGAGAGCGAGTTCCGCGCATGGCTGCCCATCATGTACGGCTGCGACAACTTCTGTACCTACTGCATCGTGCCTTATGTGCGCGGCCGCGAAAAGAGCCGCAAGCCTGGTGATATCCTTGCCGAGTTCCGCGGTCTTGTGGAGGCAGGCTATAAGGAGATCACATTGCTGGGACAGAACGTCAACAGCTACGGCAAGGGTCTGGAAGAAAAGGTGGACTTTTCTGATCTGCTCAACCTGCTGTGCACGGTGCCCGGCGATTATCACATCCGCTTTATGACCAGCCACCCCAAGGATGCCAGTCACAAGCTGATCGACACCATTGCCGCCCAGCCGAAGCTGTGCAAGCACCTGCACCTGCCGGTGCAGTGCGGCTCCGATGAACTGCTGAAGAAGATGAACCGCCACTACACGGTGGAGCAGTACATGGAACTGATCGAATACGCTCGCAAAACGGTGCCCGGCATCACCTTTTCCAGTGACATCATCGTTGGCTTCCCCGGCGAGACCGAAGCGGACTTTGTAAAGACGCTGGAACTGGTGCAGAAGGTGGGCTATATGCAGCTGTTCACCTTTATCTATTCCAAGCGCACCGGCACCAAGGCTGCCGAAATGCCGGACCCCACCCCCCGTAAGGAAAAGACCGACCGCATGACCCGCCTGCTCAAGGTGCAGGACGAGATCGCCATGGCGCTGGTCAAGGCGCAGGTTGGTCAGACTGTGAAGGTACTGGTAGAGGGCTTTGGCCGCAATGAGGGCACCCTCTCCGGCCGTCTGGACAACAACCTGACGGTGGAGTTCACGGCAGACGCTTCCCTGATGGGCAGCTATGCCAACGTACATCTCACGGGCGCACGGGCGACTGTGCTGCTGGGTGAGCTTGCCTGAGTGATTCCGGGGCAGTGCCCCTGAACGTATAAATAAGAAGGAGACCATTCAAATGGATTGCATTGATCTTTTCAAGCGCGCAGCCGTTGCGCTGCAGACCGATAGCCGCTACCTCGTTCTGGATCAGACCCGCAAGGCAAACGATAAGGACGAAGAGCTGCAGAACCTGATCGGCGAGTTCAACCTCGCCCGCATGGATCTGAACAATGAGATCGGCAAGAGCGAGCGCAACGATGCCCGCATCGCCGAACTGAACGAAAAGGTGAACAGCCTGTACGGCCAGATCATGGGCAACGAGGGCATGGTGGCTTACAACGAGGCCAAGCGTGACTGCGAGAACCTCGTGAACTATATCGATGCCATCATCAACACTGCCATGAATGGCGGCGACCCCATGACGGTACAGGAGCCTTCTGCTTCCTGCACCGGCAGCTGCTCCACCTGCGGCGGCTGCCACTAAAACCGGCAAAAACAAAACGCGGCTGTGCAAAACAGACCGCGTTTTGTTTGCAAAAGCGGTTACAAGCCGCAAACTTGTGCACAGAACCATAGAACGGGAGAGAGGGTAAACCATGGCAGAGCTGTCGCCCATGATGCAGCAATATCTTGAGATCAAAAAACAACATAAGGACGAAATTCTGTTTTACCGCATCGGCGATTTTTATGAGATGTTCTTTGACGATGCCCTGACGGCATCCAAGGAACTGGATCTGACCCTGACCGGCAAGCAGTGCGGCATGGAAGAGCGGGCACCCATGTGCGGCGTGCCCTTCCACAGCTACGAGGGCTATGTGGCGCGGCTGATCGCCAAGGGCTACAAAGTAGCCATCTGTGAGCAGGTGGAAGACCCGGCCAAGGCCAAGGGCCTTGTCAAGCGGGATATCATCCGCGTGGTCACACCCGGCACGGTCATTGAGAGCAGTATGCTGCAGGATGACCGCAATAACTACATTGCCAGTATCTTCCTCAAAGGAAAGAAAGCAGGTTTGTGCTTTGCGGATGTCTCTACCGGTACGGCCCATATCACAGAGCTGAATGCAGACAAGATTGCCCCGGCGGTCATTACGGAGCTGTGCCGCTACCATCCCAGCGAAGTGCTGATGAATCCGGGTCTGCTGGACTGCCGCGAGGTGACGGCGTACATCAAAAAGAATATGACTTGTTCGGTGGAGCTGATCGAAGAGGAGCGCTATGCACCGGGCCTTGTGGCGGCATCGCTGGAAAACCAGTTTGGCCGCGACTGGGCGCAGACCACCGGCATTGCAGCGGACGGCCTTGTGCGCTTTGCCATGGCGGCACTGCTGGAATATCTGCACGATACCCAGATCAAGGGCGTGGAACGTCTGAAAACGGTCATAACCTATAATAAGGCCCAGTTCATGCGTCTTTCGCCCGTGACCCGCGCCAATCTGGAGCTGACCGAGACGCTGCGCGGCCGCGAAAAGCGGGGCACGCTGCTCTGGGTGCTGGATAAGACCAGTACATCTATGGGCAAGCGTATGCTGCGCAGCTGGATCGAGCAGCCGCTTATTTCCAGTGCACTCATCAACCACCGCCTGAACGCTGTGGAGAGCCTTGTCAAGCAGACCATGGCCCGCGGCGACCTGACCGAAGAGCTGGGTTACATTGCGGATATGGAACGCCTGATGACCCGCACGGTTTACGGCTCTGCCACACCCAAGGAGATCTATACGCTGGCCCAGACCTGCGACCGGCTGCCCGGCCTGCGCAGGCAGGCTGAGGCCTGCGGCTGCCCGGAGCTTGCTGAACTGGCAGTACAGATCGATCCGTTGGAGGACATCAAGGCCCGTATTTATGCGGCGGTGGACCCGGAAGCGCCCTCTACCCTCAAGGATGGCGGTGTCATTGCCAAAGGCTACCATGCCGAGGTGGACGAGCTGCGTTCCATCCGCGACAATACCAAGGGCGTTCTGGCGCAGCTGGAAGCCCGCCTGCGGCAGGAGACCGGCATCCCCAAGCTGAAGATCGGCTATAACCATGTGTTTGGCTACTTCATCGAGGTAAGCAACTCCTATAAGAGCATGGTGCCGGAGACCTACATCCGCAAGCAGACCCTGACTTCCGGCGAACGCTACATCACGCAGGAACTGAAAGAGCTGGAAAGCAAGATCCTAGGTGCCCACGAACGGCTCATCACGCTGGAGCACCGCCTGTTCAGCGAACTGCTGGAAAGCATCAGCGCTCAGCTGGACCGCATCCAGCGCACGGCCAATGCGGTGGCCCAGCTGGATGTGCTCACGGCGCTGGCGCAGGTGGCAGCGGAAAACAACTACTGCCGTCCCATCGTGGACGACAGTGACGAGCTGACCATCACCGAGGGCCGTCACCCTGTGGTGGAGCAGATGCTGAAAGGCAGCATGTTTGTACCCAATGATACCACCCTGAACTGTGGTGCAGACCGCTGCCTGATCATCACCGGCCCCAACATGGCAGGTAAATCCACGTACATGCGCCAGAATGCACTGATCGCGCTGATGGCGCAGATCGGCTCCTTTGTACCGGCTTCCAGCTGCCATGTGGGTGTGGTGGATGCCATTTTCACTCGCATCGGTGCGTCGGACGACCTGTCTGCCGGTCAGTCCACCTTTATGGTGGAGATGACCGAGGTAGCGGAGATCCTGAAAAATGCCACCGCCAAAAGCCTTGTGGTGCTGGACGAGATCGGCCGCGGCACTTCCACCTTTGACGGTATGAGCATTGCCCGCGCCGTAGTGGAGCACATTGCAGACCCCGCCAAGGGCCTTGGCTGCAAGACTCTGTTTGCCACCCACTACCACGAGCTGACCGAGCTGGAAGGCGGCGTGGACGGCGTAAAAAACTACAATATTGCAGTAAAAAAACGCGGCGAGGACATCACCTTCCTGCGCCGCATCGTGCGCGGCCCGGCGGATGACAGCTACGGCATCGAGGTGGCAAAGCTGGCAGGCCTGCCCGGCAGCGTGACCCGCCGCGCCCACGAGGTGCTGCGCGCGCTGGAAGCAACTGCACCTAAAAATAAAGTAGAGCAGATGGATTTTGATGCCCTGCAGGAGTATAACTCTCCGGCTGTGCCCAGCGAGATGATGGACAAGCTGGAAGCTCTGGATGTGGAAACGCTCACCCCCATTGAGGCTTTGAACTTCCTCTACGAGCTGAAAAAGACCCTGAAGGGCAGCCTGAACAGATGAAACTGCTCTACCTGACCCAGACCATACAAGGAGGGAAAACACCATGGCAGTGATCCATGTTCTGGATAAGCACACAGCCGAGCTGATCGCAGCCGGTGAGGTGGTCGAGCGTCCGGCATCCGTTGTTAAGGAGCTGCTGGAAAACTCCATTGATGCCGGTGCCACGCAGGTGACCGTCAGCATTGAATCCGGCGGCGTCAAGCTGATCGAGATCAGCGATAACGGCACCGGCATCGAGGCAGAATATATCTCCACGGCGTTTATCCGCCACGCCACCAGCAAAATTGAAACACCGGACGATCTGACCAACATCCATACGCTTGGCTTCCGCGGTGAAGCACTGGCATCCATTGCCAGCGTGGCCCGTGTAGAGCTGACCACCCGAACCGAGGTGGACGAGTTTGCCACAGTCTATCGCATTGAGGGCGGGGAAGAGGTCTCCCGTGAGCCGGGTGCCAGAGCTGTGGGCACCACCATCCGGGTAAAGGATCTGTTTTACAACACGCCTGCCCGCATGAAGTTCCTCAAAAAGGACTCCTCCGAGGGCACCTTTGTGTCGGATACAGTTACCCATGTAGCGCTCAGCCACCCGGAAGTCAGCGTCAAGTTCATCCGTGAGGGCAAGCTGCAGTATGTCACGCCCGGCGACGGCCAGCTGCGCGGTGCAGCCTATGCGGTGCTGGGCCGGGAGTTCAGCCGGGACCTCATTGAGCTGAAAAATCAGGAGGGCGTGTACCGCATCACCGGTCTGGTCACCCCGCCCAAAAGCTGCCGCGCCAGCCGAAGTATGCAGCATTTCTACATCAATGGCCGCTATGTACGCAACCGCACCATGATGGCCGGTATGGAGATGGCGTTCAAGGGTACCATGATGCAGGGCAAGTTCCCGGGCGGCATTCTGCTGCTGGAAATGCCGGCCGACCTTGTGGATGTCAATGTGCATCCGGCCAAGATCGAAGCCCGCTTTGCCCGCGAAAATGATGTTTTTGATGTGGTGTATCATGCCGTCAAGCTGGCATTGGTTCAGCCCGGCACCGGTGAACGGCTTTTTACCTTTGAAGCAGACAAAGAAGAAAAAGCTGAAAATTCAAAAAAAGACGCTGATATAATCAAAAATGATGTAAAGAACAATAACTTTACAGGTCTTTCTGCGATCATTCGGGGGCAGGCAGACCCGGGCGTTCTGCCACAGCAGCACTGGGAACCGGCAAAACCCGCCGCAGCACCGCAGCAGCCTGCCCCGTCTGCTGCAATGCAAATACCGACAGCACCCTGTGTGCCGCGCTGGAAAGGCAGTGTTCAGAACGAGGATATGCTGGATCCGTTCGTGACCCTTCACAGCCCGAAGCTGGAAACGACAAAGGCACCAGAGCCGTTCCGTGCGGCGGCAAGTGAAACGCAGCTGGATGTGGAACCGGAATTTGGAGAGACAAAACTGCATTCGCCTCAGGACCATATGGCAGCGTGGAACCCTGCGCAGGAAGCACCAAAGGAAGAACCTGAGAGTGCACCCTGTGCAGAAACAGAACCGGATGCGCCGGAAGCGGCAGAACAGGAAACTGTACTGGCCGAGCCGGAACAGATGAACTTTGATCCGACGGCGGATCAGCCGGAACCGCTGCGCTATGTGGGCGAGGTGTTCAGAACATATATCCTTGCAGAACGCGGCGACGAGCTGTGCCTGATCGATAAACACGCTGCCCACGAGCGCCAGCTATACGAAAAACTGGCCGCGAACTACGGCAATGTGCCCAGCCAGATGCTGCTGGAGCCTGCTGCCATCGACCTTGCTGCGGAGGAAAAGCAGGCCCTGCTGGATAACATTCCTCTGCTGGAAAATGCGGGCCTTGAGATCGCGGACTTTGGCGGCAATACCGTGGTGCTGCGCGCGGTGCCCGCAGATGTGGAGCCGCAGAATGCCGAAAGCCTGCTGGTGGAGATCGCAAATAAGCTGCTCAAGGGCGGCCATGATGCGCTGAACGAGCACACCGAGTGGGTGCTGCATTCCATCTCCTGCCGTGCGGCCATCAAGGC
>OLDD01000274.1_pt1 | contig 13374 bp, 9 predicted proteins | sample 1607881 | NCBI WGS metagenome assembly OLDD01 (sample SAMN02674697, study PRJEB24791) | human gut metagenome, SKBSTL033 | isolation source: stool | host: Homo sapiens | place: USA | reverse complement strand
GGCGAGGTCACCCCGCACATCGGACGCCACGCATTTGCCGTTCTGGCCATACTCAAGGGGATGCTGCTGGAAACTCTTCAGAAAGTGTTTGGGCATAAGTCCATCACATACGTCCTGCGCATCCATTCACTTGTCCGGCGCAGGCGGGGCAATCTTTTTCTGGAAGTCGCCCATCTGTACGACCAGCGTGCTGACCAGCTTTCTCAACTCCTAATACGCGCTTGTTTCAATAATTGTCAGTTCCATACTAAAATTCTTTTTAAGATTCTGAATATGCGACAAAGTAACGCACATCCTATATCCTTTCCAAACAGATAATATCAGAGTCTTCCGTTGGCGTGCATTGGCGTATCCAACGTTAAAAGAGAAGGTCCTTCACCTGCATCCATGCGGCAACGGAACTTCCATTCCCTTACTTGTTTTCCATAAATTTATAGGATTAATTTCTGGTGCATGATATTAATAGTCATTATTCTGTCTGCTTTTTTTGCTTGCATAATTGCAGCTAACAGTTATCTATTCCAGAACGCATTGTTATGGAAAATGGCAAGCTGTTTTGTTGGTTTATGGATATTGTGTATGATAATTACCGTCTTCGTTTGTCGTAAACTTGAATGCTCTAATTAAAACAGTACGGTTGTCATGCTTTGTGTGTTTTATTATAAATATTATGAATTATTTGGAATTGATATGTAATATAGATAATTTTGCAGTCGGGAAATGGTTTCGGGAGGTTTACGCCTTCCGAATGAAAAGGGAACCCGGTGAAAATCCGGGACAGTACCCGCTGCTGTGAGTCCACAAAAACGGACATCGAACTTTTGCCACTGGTGTAATACCGGGAAGGCACGATGACCGGGACGAGTCAGAAGACCTGCCATGACCGGAATGAGATTTACACCTGCGGGATATACAGGTCGTAATCAAATAAGGAATAGCTCATCGGCCATTCAATATTTGAAGACAGACATATTCCCGTTCGTGTAAGTCCGCACGAACGGGATTTTTTTGTGTTTGTTAATAATATGTTTTACATTAAAACGAGTGACCTTTGAAAAGAAAATTACGCTTTCTGGCAGGTGCCTGTCTATTTACCGCAACCGCCTTGTTCTCTGGCTGTAGCTCGGACGATGACTTTTTGATGGACCCGGTTGATTCCGGAACTTCGCAAACCCGTGCTGTGACAAATTCGGACGGTACTTTAACTATCACTTTCGATGATTTCGATCCCGGCATGTTAGCAGGACCTACCTCGGCCGGAGAAAATCTTTATTCGTACCAAGGGTATCCTCAAGTAACCACCATTTACGACAATACTCCGGAAGAATATCTCTTCCTTTCAATGTTTAATACTGTAGGTGGAAGCACAGAGTATTCCAGCGGCGGCATCGCACTTTCCAACTGGAACATCCGCTCCAATCAGTCGGGAAATACCGGAGACTGGTGGTATTCTTATCTAAACCAATGTTCTGTCTATAACACTGCGGTGGAAGCGGAAGGACAGAATAAGGAAGCCGGGCACAGCGGTTCCAATTTCGGTGTCGTTTACGGATATGTGGATGCTTACAATCAGGCATGGATGGCTAAACCAGAATTTTATTTCAATGTTCCCCGGAAATTGGTCGGCCTGTGGATCTGCAACACCTCATACACTTATGGTGTCATTACTTATGGTAATCAGTTCGGTTCTACGGGGGTAGCGACTCCTCTGAAAGAGATGAAAGGGTATTTCCAAGTGAATCTGGAATGTTATGATGCGAATGGCGGTCTGATCCGCACTTACAAACGTCTTTTAGCCGATTATCGTAACGGCCAACAACAGGTTGATCCTATCACGACATGGGATTATTGGGAAATCAATGCCGAAGGGGTGCAAAGTGTGAAATTCAACTTCGAGGGTTCGGATTCGGGAGCATACGGTTTGAATACTCCGGCTTATATCTGTATTGATGATATCACCATACAATAAAAAGAATACAAGGATATCCCTTCTGTCGGGGGTATCACTGTTATTTTTCTAAAATCCACACATCATGCATCGTTTTTACTATTTTATTATTTCTGCCTGTATGCTGTTCACCTCCTGCAACAAGGATGAAGTCATTACCGAAGAAGTAGGAGGACAACCTATAATAGAACTTGACAGCGAGACCGGTATTTACACGGTCAAGGTCGATCACGAATTGACTATCGCCCCGACATACCAGAATGTTGAAGATGCTCTTTTTGCTTGGACGATAGACGGTACGCTGGTTTCTTCGGGTCCGTCTCTTCAACGTACATGGAATGAATGCGGGGATTTTTATGTCAAACTAAGAGTAGACAATGCGGAAGGCTATGCCGAAGAGGAACTGAAAGTAGAAGTGAAAGAACTCACCCCTCCGGTCATCTCACTGGCACTACCTTCGCAGGGGCTAAAAGTCGTCCGGAATACCGATTACACATTTACTCCCGATATTCAGCATTCGGATGTCGAAGGGTTCAAAATCGAATGGGTACGGGAAGGAAAAATCGTTTCCACCGAGAATACTTATACTTTCAATGAAAAAGAACTCGGTGTTTATACGGTGACAATCAACGCTTCCAATATAGATGGGACAACAACGAAAGACGTAAGCGTAGAGGTCGTGGAAACGATGCCCTACGTTGTCAAATTCCCGACCCCGTCTTACCTGCAAACATCCACGGACAGGTACACTTTTGCCGACCGCCCTGTTTTCCTGCGTCCGTTGTTGGAGTATTTCGACAATCCCCGTTTTGAGTGGAGTGTAGACGGTCAGGTCATGGAAGGAGAAGTGAAACGCATGTTCAAGTTCACGCCGTCCGCACCCGGAGAATACACCGTCTCCTGTACTGTGTCGGAAGACACACCGACGGAAAAAATAAGCAGGAATATCGACAAAGGGAAAACGGCTGTCACTGCCACCGTAAAAGTCGTTTGTGTGGACAAAAAGGAACAAGACGGCTTCCGGGCTTCGGGAAGTTCCAAGCTCTGGAATAAAGTCTATGAATATACCCCAGCTCCCGGCCAATTTATCAACGAGACGAGCACGATAGGCGGTATGACCGGCAACGAAACATCCCCTGAAGCGGCTGTCGCATGGGCAACACAGCGTTTGAAAGACAAACTGCACGTCTCTTTAGGTTCTTTCGGGGGTTATATCATCGTCGGCTTCGACCACAGTATTCCCAATTCGGGTAACCAATATGATTTCTGTGTTCAGGGGAACGCCTTTGACGGCAGTTCCGAACCGGGTATCGTATGGGTCATGCAAGATATAAACGGAAACGGATTGCCGGATGACGAGTGGTACGAACTGAAAGGATCTGAAGCAGGCAAGGAAGAAACAATACAGAATTTTGAAGTGACCTATTACCGTCCGGAAGGCAAAAAAATGGATGTCCAATGGATCAGTTCCGACGGTAGAAACGGCTGGGTAGACTATCTGTCCGCTTATCATACACAAGACTATTATTATCCGGCTTGGATTTCGGAAAACAGTTATACCCTGACAGGCACTTGTCTGGCCGCCCGCAACACCCAAGATTCTCAAACCGGTTATTGGGATAATCAGAGTTATGACTGGGGGTACGTGGATAATTTCGGAAACGACCAGATAGAAGGCGGCAGTACGGTGGATGGAAGCGGTCAAAGGAACGGTTTCAAAATTTCCAATGCCATCCATGCCGATGGAACGGAAGCCAATCTGCAATATATTGACTTTATCAAAATACAATGCGGTGTTCTGGCCAAAAGCGGCTGGCTGGGCGAAGTTTCAACGGAAGTATTTTCTTTTGAGGATTTAACCAAATAATAAAAATTGCAAGTATGAAAAATTATTTTCTTCCCATGCTCCTATCCTTGTTCTTTTTGGGTGCGTGTGACAAAAACGATGAAATTATACCTGAAGATGCAGATGAGAATTTCATCACGTCAGTTGTAATGACCGTGGACGGGAAATCGTACACGGCCGACATTGCGGACAATACAGTAACAATAACCGTTCCCTATACGGTATCGCTGAACAACGCCGAAGTGGAATTCAAGTACACAACTTCTGCAACAATCATACCTGATCCTGAAACGGTAACGGACTGGGATAACGAACGAACCTTCCGGGTGACATCCTATAACGGAGATGCCCGCGAATATGCCTATAAAGTGGTGAAAAGCGAAATAGAATCTGACGGAGATGTGGAGTTGAAGACCACCGAGGAGGTAGCTTCTTTTGCCGCAACCAAAACAACCGTTGTCAAAGGGAACCTGATTATCGGCTCTGATGCGGAAGAGGCAGAAAAAATCACTGACATATCAGCATTGGCATCTTTGAAAGAGGTTACTGGCAACATTGTCATTCGTAACAGTTACAACGGTGCAGACTTGACAGGGTTGGATAATATCGTTTCTGCCGGAGGTTTACAGGTAGGTTCGACCGATGTCGCCTCGAAAGCTACGGAACTTCACATGATTTCCATGAAAGCATTGGAAACGCTCTCCGGAGACATATCGGTATATAACGACCAAGTGACGTATGTCCTATTCGAGAAACTGGCAACTATTGAAGGAAGCGTGATGTTCAATGCGTCGTCGTTACAGAGTTTTGAGTTTCCGGTTCTGACTACTGTAGGTCAGGATCTGAATCTTCAAGGACTCAATGAAGAGAACACAGCAGCCGGTTCGATTGCGTCTTTGGAAATACCGGAACTGACAAGTGTCGGAGGGGTCTTGTCCGTAAACAATCTTGCCAAGCTGACTTCCATGAGCTTCCTTAAGCTGAAAGAGACCGGTGGCCTTGATTTCCATACCGTCCCCGTGATGTTGGAAACCATCAACCTTCCGGAAATCGAAACAGTAAACGGAAGTATTATTATGGAAGCCAATATGGAAGCTCCTCCTACCGGTAGTTTTGTTCCCCAACGAAATGACGTGCTTCAGGCTTTCGGTGGAATGGACAAACTGACAACGATAAAGGGACAGATAAAGATAAAGAATTTCACGGCACTCAAACAACTTCCCGACTGGAGCAAGATCACCACACTTGGAAGCATCACGCTGGATTATCTTGAAGATGTGAGCGGAACACTGCTGTTGCCGAACGCCCGATTTGAAACCTTCGGAGAAACAGCGCCCCAGATTGAAATTATAAACAAGGTGCAGCTCTCCAAAATTGAAACAGCCGAAGATTTGTCAAATGTAAATTTTGTCATCACCAGTCTCACGAATAATAAGTTCCCTGAAATCACGTTCAAGAATATCAAAGACTTCACTTGTAAGCCAACCACCAACAATACCGATTATACCATATCGACAATTCAACATGTATATGGAAATCTAAATGTGACAGGCCAAATGCGAAGCAATGCCAAATTTCCCGACTTGGAAATCATAGATGGATATGGATATATCCAAATACCCATGTTTGCTTCAATCACAATGCCAGTCTTGAAAGAAGTGGGAGGACAGTTCTATTTATCTGGAAATTTTACCAGTTGTAACTTGCCCTTACTATCCAAAGTTTGTTGTTCAGCTTCTCCTGTATATTATAAAGAGGGAGAGGGTTCGTTAGCAATATCTTTACAAAGTAAATCGCTGGATATTCCGGAATTGCTTCACGTAGGAGGTGAAGGGTTGTTCGTTAATAAAGCAACAGGCATTACTTGTGATAAATTACAGACTATAGATGGTACGCTACAGATAAAAAGTGCGACTTCTCTTTCTCAGGAAACACTTTCCATGGAGAAGTTGGAGACCTTGCATGGGGTTGTTTTTGACGGTTTGACGAAATTTACCGACTACACTTTCTTCGGCAAGTTTATAGAAAACGGAATGATTACGGGGGAAAGTTGGAGCGTGACGAAATGTGGGTATAACCCAACCTTCCAAAATATGAAGGACAAACAATATACGCAGCAGGATTAAACCTTATACCTTAACCAGAGTACCCGTAATGATTCGGGTACTCTTTTTTATCCGAATGACAATGAGCAGAACAATACAACGGATTTGCCTTTTTCTTTTCTGCCTGCCAGTTTTCGGCAGTTGCATGAAATGGGATTACGGAGAGATGGAAGATTTCTCTGTATCGGCCTCTGGTCTTTTCATTACCAACGAGGGGAATTTCCAGTACAGCAATGCCACGCTTTCCTACTACGATCCCGCCACGTGCGAAGTGGAGAATGAAGTGTTTTACCGTGCCAACGGGTTCAAGTTGGGCGATGTGGCCCAGTCTATGGTTATCCGGGACGGTATAGGCTGGATCGTGGTGAACAACTCGCATGTGATTTTCGCCATCGACATCAATACTTTCAAGGAAGTGGGCCGTATCACAGGTTTCACCTCACCCCGGTATATCCATTTTCTGTCGGATGAGAAAGCCTATGTGACGCAGATATGGGACTACCGTATCTTCATCATCAACCCCAAGACATACGAGATTACCGGCTATATCGAATGTCCAGACATGGACATGGAATCGGGTTCCACCGAACAAATGGTACAATACGGCAAGTACGTCTATGTGAACTGCTGGTCGTACCAGAACCGCATCCTGAAAATCGACACGGAGACGGACAAGGTCGTGGACGAACTGACCATCGGCATACAACCTACTTCGCTGGTCATGGACAAATACAACAAGATGTGGACCATCACGGATGGCGGTTACGAGGGCAGCCCATACGGTTACGAGGCACCGTCTCTCTATCGTATAGACGCCGAGACTTTCACCGTAGAGAAACAGTTCAAGTTTAAGCTGGGCGACTGGCCTTCGGAAGTCCAGCTCAACGGTACACGGGATATACTTTACTGGATCAACAACGATATTTGGCGAATGCCGGTGGAAGCCGACCGTGTTCCCGTCCGGCCTTTTCTGGAGTTTCGGGACACCAAATACTACGGCCTTACGGTCAATCCCAACAACGGGGAGGTATATGTGGCCGACGCTATTGATTACCAGCAACAAGGTATCGTGTATCGCTATTCGCCGCAAGGCAAGCTGATCGATGAATTTTACGTGGGAATCATTCCGGGAGCTTTCTGCTGGAAATAACGAGGAAGGAGGACAAAAATGAAAAGACATCTTATTCTATTGTTCGTGGGGGTAAGCCTGCCCTTTCTGCTTGCCGCCCAGCAGAAAAATTCCGTCAGCATTACCAAAAGGGTACTACGTATTCCGGAGGTTACGGTGGTGGGCAAACGACCTATGAAGGATATAGGCGTGCAACGAACCCGTTTCGATTCCATCGCCATGAAAGAGAACATCGCCTTGTCTATGGCCGATGTGCTGACATTCAACTCATCCGTTTTTGTCAAGAACTACGGACGCGCCACGTTATCCACCGTGGCTTTCCGGGGTACCTCTCCCTCGCATACCCAAGTGACGTGGAATGGTATGCGCATTAACAACCCGATGCTGGGCATGACGGATTTTTCCACCATCCCTTCTTACTTTATCGATGATGCCTCGCTGCTGCACGGAACGTCATCGGTAAACGAAACGGGCGGCGGCTTGGGTGGTCTGGTCAGGCTCTCCACTTCTCCGGCCAACCATGAAGGGTTCGGGTTGCAGTACGTGCAGGGAGTGGGGTCGTTCAGCACGTTCGACGAGTTTCTCCGCCTGACCTACGGTGACAAACACTGGCAGTCCTCCACCCGTGTGGTGTATTCCTCTTCCCCCAACGACTACAAATACCGAAACCGGGACAAGAAGGAAAACATCTATGACGAGGACAAGAACATCATCGGTTCCTATTACCCGACGGAACGCAACCGCAGCGGGGCTTATAAGGATCTGCACGTCTTGCAGGAAATTTATTATAACACGGGCGAAGGCGACAAGTTCGGGCTAAACGCCTGGTATATCAATTCCAACCGGGAACTGGCGATGCTCAGCACGGATTACGGGAACGACATGGACTTCGAGAACCGCCAAAGGGAGCAGACGTTTCGCGGCGTCCTCTCGTGGGATCGCGTGCGGGAGAAATGGAAGGTCGGTGTAAAAGGCGGCTATATACACACATGGATGGCCTATGATTACAAGCGGGACAAGGGAAACGGCGAAATGGCTTCGATGACCCGCTCACGCAGTAAGATTAACACGTTCTACGGAAGTGCGGACGGGGATTATGCTCCTTCAGAGAAATGGCTGTTCACGGCCGGTGTTTCCGTACACCAGCATTTGGTGGAAAGCGCGGACAAAAATATCATCTCGCAGGAAGGTAACAAGGCTGTTGTCGGGTATGACAAGGGACGTGTCGAGTTTTCCGGTTCCGTTTCTGCGAAATGGCGGCCTGTCGATCGTTTTGCCGCCTCGCTTGTCCTTCGCGAGGATATGTTCGGTACGGAATGGGCCCCGGTTATCCCGGCTTTCTTCATCGACGGGGTACTGTCGAAAAAAGGCAATATCGTGGCGAAAGCATCCATCTCCCGGAACTACCGTTTTCCCACGCTGAACGACCTCTATTTTCTGCCGGGCGGTAATCCCGACCTGAAAAGCGAGCACGGCTTCACATACGACGTGGGGTTGTCGTTCTCGGTGGGGAAAGAAAATGTATATGCTTTGAGCGGTGGTATCAACTGGTTCGATTCGCACATCGACGACTGGATCATCTGGCTACCCACAACCAAGGGATTCTTCTCCCCCAGAAACCTCAAAAAGGTACATGCTTACGGGGCAGAGACCAACGCCCACCTTGATATAATGCTCGGAAAGGACTGGAAACTGGATATGAACGGAACTTTCTCGTGGACTCCCTCGATCAACGAGAGCGAACCGATGAGTCCGGCAGACCAATCCGTCGGCAAACAGTTGCCATACGTGCCGGAGTTTTCCGCAACGGTGACCGGACGTCTGTCATGGCGGACATGGAGCCTGCTTTACAAATGGTGTTATTACAGCCAGCGTTATACCATGTCGAGTAATGACTATACCCTGACGGGCTATCTGCCCCCTTACTTCATGAATAACGTGACACTGGAAAAACAGCTCTCTTTCCGATGGGCCGATCTGTCGCTAAAGGGCAGCATCAACAACCTGTTCGATGAAGAATACCTTTCCGTATTGTCCCGTCCCATGCCGGGCATCAATTTCGAGATATTCATCGGCATAACACCCAAGTTCGGAAAAAACAAAAATAGTAAACGATAATCTGCATCAATATGAACGCATTAAAGAATTTAAGCCTGATTTTGTTGCTTTCTCTGGCATTTACAGGCTGCCACAACAAAAGCTCAAAAATCAATGATTTCAACCTGCTGCTTTATGCTCCCGAATATGCCTCCGGCTTCGACATCAAAGGGGCGGGCGGGAAGGAAAGCGTACTGATAACCGTCAGGAATCCCTGGCAGGGAGCGGACAGTGTAACCACATGGCTGTTTATCGTCCGCAACGGTGAAGAGGTTCCCGAAGGGTTTGCAGGACAGGTACTCAAAGGAGACGCCAAACGCATCGTGGCGATGTCTTCCACTCATATCGCCATGCTTGACGCAATCGGTGAAGTCCGGTGTATAACCGGCGTTTCGGGAATCGACTACATTTCCAACCCAGACATCCAAGCCCGCCGCGACAGTATTGGCGATGTCGGCTATGAAGGGAACATCAACTACGAGTTGCTGCTCTCGCTCGATCCCGACCTCGTTCTGCTCTATGGGGTGAACGGCGCAAGCGCAATGGAAAGCAAACTCGAAGAACTCGACATACCGTTCATGTATGTCGGCGATTATCTTGAAGAGTCGCCTCTCGGCAAGGCCGAATGGATGGTAGTGCTTTCAGAAGTCACAGGAAAACGTGAGAAGGGTGAAAAAGCCTTTGCCGCAATCCCGGTCAGATACAACGCCTTGAAAAAGAAAGTGGCCGACAGTACCCTCGGCACTCCTTCGGTTATGCTTAATGTTCCCTATGGCGACTCGTGGTTCATGCCTTCAACCCAAAGTTATGTAGCCCGCTTGATTACTGATGCGGGAGGCCGCTATATCTACCAGAAGAACACGGGAAACGCTTCTATCCCCATTGACTTAGAAGAAGCATATCTGCTCGCGTCGGATGCGGACATGTGGTTGAACGTGGGAATGGCGAACTCCCTTGACGACTTGAAGGCATCATGTCCGAAATTCACCGATACCCGATGTTTCAAAAATGGAGAGGTGTATAACAACAACGCCCGTACCAACACAGCCGGGGGTAACGACTATTACGAGTCTGCCGTCGTGAATCCTGACATCGTGCTCCGCGACCTCGTGAAGATATTCCATCCTGAACTGGTGCAGGAAGAGTGTGTGTATTACAAGCAACTGAAATAGATGCGTTCCCGTTCGACTATATTATTCTCCATATTGATTACGCTCACGGTCGGTCTTTTTTTACTGGACTTGGCCGTGGGAGCTGTCAACATTCCGATCCGCGATGTATGGGCAGCACTGACCGGGGGAAATTGTTCCCGTGCCACGGAAAAAATCGTACTCAACATACGCCTCATAAAAGCTATAGTGGCACTGTTGGCCGGGGCTGCCTTATCGGTCAGCGGTCTTCAGATGCAGACCCTCTTCCGTAATCCTCTTGCCGGTCCCTATGTCCTTGGCATCAGTTCCGGTGCAAGTCTCGGTGTGGCACTTGTGGTACTTGCCGGGATCGGTTCATCAATAGGCATTGCCGGAGCAGCGTGGGTGGGTGCGGCTGTCGTGTTGCTCGTGATAACTGCCGTCGGACAGCGAATAAAAGACATCATGGTAATCCTGATTCTGGGCATGATGTTCTCATCGGGCGTAGGTGCTGTCGTGCAGATATTGCAGTACCTCAGCAAAGAGGAATCGCTGAAAGCCTTTGTCATTTGGACGATGGGGGCTTTGGGTGACGTCACCTCCGGACAACTTCTGATTCTTGTTCCATCGGTGTTTGCCGGACTGCTGTTGGCTGTACTGACCATCAAACCGCTTAACCTCCTGCTGTTCGGAGAGGAATATGCCGTAACAATGGGACTGAATATTCGGCGTTCACGCAGCCTGTTGTTTCTCTCGACAACGCTGCTCGCCGGAACGATAACCGCTTTTTGCGGTCCGATAGGTTTCATAGGTCTCGCTATGCCTCATGTCACAAGAATGCTTTTCCAAAATAGCGATCATCATGTCCTTCTGCCCGGAACAATTCTTTCGGGAGCATCGATATTGCTTCTTTGCGACATCATTTCTAAAATATTCACCTTGCCGATCAACGCCATTACAGCTCTATTGGGAATCCCAATCGTCGTATGGGTGGTTTTACGCAACAAATCCATCACCGCATGATAGAATTACAGCATTTTTCCATAGGTTACAAAGAAAACTCGTTGCTCCACGAGGTAAATGCCACGATAAAAAAAGGTCAACTGACAGCCCTTATCGGAAGAAACGGGACAGGAAAATCGACGTTGCTCCGCGCCATAGCCGGTCTGAACCGGTGTTATTCCGGAAAAATCATTCTCGACGGGCACGACATCGCCTGCATGAAAACCGAAGATATGGCAAAAACGCTGGCTGTCGTCACGACCGAGCGCACGCGCATCGCCAACCTGCGGTGCAAGGATGTCGTAGCCATAGGCCGTGCTCCTTATACCAACTGGATAGGTAGGATGCAAGAAACAGATAAGGAGATAGTCATGCAATCGCTCATTTCGGTGGGAATGGAGGCTTATGCAAACCGCACGATGGATAAAATGTCGGATGGCGAATGCCAGCGTGTGATGATTGCTCGTGCATTGGCACAGGATACTCCTATCATTCTCCTTGATGAACCGACTTCCTTTCTTGACATGCCTAATCGCTACGAACTTGTGGCGTTGCTTCGTAGGCTTGTCCACGACGAGAAAAAATGTATCATGTTCTCGACACATGAACTTGACATCGCGTTGTCCATGTGCGATTCGATAGCATTGTTAGATACCCCGAATTTAAGTTGCTTGACCGCGTCTGAAATGCAGAAAAGCGGATACATTGACAGACTTTTCCAAAATGAAAACATCCGTTTCGACTCCTTATGCGGTACAATGATTTTGAAACAATGAGTATATACACTGTAGAAAATTTTACTTCAGACATCACTGTTGAAGGATATATCGCCGAATTCCGTGACGAACCACATTTTCTTGAACTTTGCAAACAATGTACCAATTACGGTAAAAGTTGGGGGTGTCCTCCATTTGATTTTGATACGGAATCGTTTCTCCGACAATACAAGTATGCACATCTTATGGCAACGAAGATAATCCCTGAAGACAAAGATATTCCGATTGAATATACACAAAAACTCATTTTACCGGAACGGATACGAATCGAGAGCGAATTATTGGATATGGAACGGAAATATGGAGGGCGTTCATTTGCCTATATAGGTAAATGTCTTCACTGCTCAGATAACGAGTGTACGCGTAACTGCGGCACACCATGCCGACACCCGGAAAAAGTGCGTCCGTCACTCGAAGCCTTCGGATTTGACATAGCCAAAACGCTTTCTGAACTTTTTAACATCGAACTTCTTTGGGGAAAGGATGGCAAATTACCTGAATATCTTGTTCTCGTAAGCGGATTTTTTCATAATGAATACGAACTTTGCAACATAGCATACTAATGATTCGGACATGAAATAAACAGACAAACTAACCACATTCGGTTCAATCTGTTTTGTGATTTCAAATGAATTATAGTTAGATATGTAAAAAGCGACGCTGGAGCTTGAAATAAGTAACGGTTTATCGGTGTATTCTCCGTTAAACCGTCCTGTTTTCGTTAAACGAAAACACAACTTGCTGTCCCCTAATGGGGACAACATTCTCCAATAGGAATTGTGTATCAGCCCATTGTACGGCTATTCTCCTGTGATTTTCGGGTCATTTCCATCAGGCATTTGCCGGCTGCTCTCCCCATAAAAGGGTGGATATCTCTCCATAATCATATGACTTACGTCCATAATTCGGGAATAAGGAGGCGAATATACGGGAAATCTGCCCTTTACATGCCCTATTGTCCATTAATGGATTGTTACTTCTACACTTCTGCAAATGGAGAATGGGCATGTAGCCGTGTACGACTTATGTTTTTTCTTCATTGTCTCCATTAACGGATTGCTACTTCTACACTTCTGCAAATGGAGAATGACATGTAACCGTATACGCCTTATTGTTTTTTCATCGTCTCCATTAACGGATTGCTACTTCTACACTTCTGCAAATGGAGAATAACAGGTAGCCGTATACGCCTTATTGTTTTTTCATCGTCTCCATTAATGGATTGAAACTTCTACACATCTGTAAATGGAGAATAACAGGTAGCCGTATACGCCTTATTGTTTTTCTTCATCGTCTCCATTAACGGATTGCTACTTCTACACTTCTGCAAATGGAGAATAA
>OLDD01000258.1_pt1 | contig 14085 bp, 7 predicted proteins | sample 1607881 | NCBI WGS metagenome assembly OLDD01 (sample SAMN02674697, study PRJEB24791) | human gut metagenome, SKBSTL033 | isolation source: stool | host: Homo sapiens | place: USA | reverse complement strand
CGATCTAACGAATTGTTGGTCATAAGCTGGCTGACGATGTGGTTGAGGGCTCTACAGGAGAAATTCTTGCAGAGGCTGGTACTATCGTAACCAGAGAACTGGCTGATGCCATTCAGAACGCTGCAGTTCCATTTGTATGGATCCAGGGTGAAGAAGACCGCAGAATTAAAGTCCTTTCTAACTTAATGGTAGACATGCATCACTATCTGCCAGAAATTGAGAACCTGGAAGAGCTTGGGGTTACAGAGTTAGTATATTACCCTGTACTCGAAAAAATTCTGGAAGAAAATGACACACTTGAGGATAGAATTGCTGCTATCCGCAGAGATATCCATGACCTGATTCCGAAGCATATTACAAGAGAAGATATTTTTGCTTCTATTAATTACAATATGCATCTGGAATATGGCCTTGGCAATGCCGATGATATCGACCACCTGGGCAACCGTAGAATCCGTGCCGTAGGTGAGCTGCTTCAGAACCAGTACCGCATCGGTCTGTCCCGTATGGAGCGTGTGGTACGTGAGCGTATGACAACACAGGACATCGACGGAATTTCTCCGCAGTCCCTGATCAATATCAAACCGGTTACAGCTGCAATCAAAGAGTTCTTCGGATCTTCCCAGCTGTCCCAGTTCATGGATCAGAACAACCCGCTGGCTGAGCTGACCCACAAGCGCCGCCTGTCTGCTCTGGGCCCCGGCGGTCTGAGCCGTGACCGCGCAGGTTTCGAGGTCCGCGACGTTCACTACAGCCACTACGGCCGTATGTGCCCCATCGAGACTCCTGAAGGCCCCAACATCGGTCTGATCTCCTATCTGGCATCTTACGCCAAGATCAACGAGTACGGCTTCGTGGAAGCTCCGTACCGCAAGGTCAAGAAGATCTATGACGAGAACGGCAACCTGAAGGAACAGGTCGTCACCGACGAGGTCGAGTATATGACCGCTGATGTCGAGGACGAGTACGTTGTGGCACAGGCCAACGAGCCGCTGGATGAGGGCAAGCACTTCATCCGTCCCCGTGTGTCTGCCCGCCGCCGCGACGAGATCCTTGAAATTGATGCAGAGAAAGTCGATTACATGGACGTTTCTCCGCGAATGATGGTCTCTGTTGCTACTGCCTGCATCCCCTTCCTGGAGAACGATGACTGTAACCGTGCTCTGATGGGCTCCAACATGCAGCGTCAGGCAGTGCCTCTGATGGTCACCCAGCAGCCCATCGTTGCTACCGGTATGGAGTACAAGGCTGCTACCGACTCCGGCACCGCTGTTCTGGCAAAGAATGACGGTATCGTTGAGAAGATGGATGCCGACCATGTGGTGGTCCGCAACACCAAGGGTGAGCTGGAGGATTACGCTCTGGTCAAGTTTGCCCGCTCCAACGCAGGCACCTGCATCAACCAGCGTCCCATTGTGGAGGTCGGCGAGAGCGTCAAGGCCGGTCAGGTGCTGGCCGACGGCCCTGCAATGCGCAACGGCGAAATTTCTCTGGGTAAGAACGCTCTGATCGGCTTCATGACCTGGGAAGGCTACAACTACGAGGATGCCGTTCTGCTGAACGAGAAGATCGTGCGCGAGGACGTGTACACCTCCATTCATATTGAAGAGTACGAGACCGAGAGCCGCGACACCAAGCTGGGACCCGAAGAAATCACCCGTGATATCCCCAACGTTTCTGAGGATGCACTGAAGGATCTGGACGAGCGCGGCATCATCCGTATCGGTGCCGAGGTCAAGAGCGGCGACATTCTGGTCGGTAAGGTCACCCCGAAGGGCGAGACCGAGCTGACCGCTGAAGAGCGCCTGCTGCGCGCCATCTTCGGCGAGAAGGCACGCGAAGTGCGTGATACCTCCCTGCGTGTGCCCCACGGCGCTTACGGCATCATCGTGGACGTCAAGGTGTTCACCCCGGAGAACAGCGACGAGCTGCAGCCCGGCGTGCGCGAGGTCGTCCGCTGCTATATTGCCCAGAAGCGCAAGATCAGCGTTGGCGATAAGATGGCAGGCCGTCACGGCAACAAGGGTGTCGTTTCCCGCATCCTGCCGCAGGAGGATATGCCCTACCTGCCCGACGGCACCCCGCTGGACATCGTGCTGAACCCCCTGGGCGTTCCTTCCCGTATGAACATCGGTCAGGTGCTGGAAGTCAACCTGGGCTACGCTGCCAAGGCATGCGGCATCAAGGTCATGACTCCCGTCTTCGACTCTGCTCGTGAGAACGACATCGGCGATACCTTTGATACCGCCCGCGAGATGTGGCATGGTGAGAATGCTCCTGCATATCCCACGAAGCTCCCCAAGATCATGGGCGAGAAGGGACACATCATCGACTTCTCCAAGATCGAGCTGGACCGCGATGGCAAGACCACCGTTTACGATGGCCGCACCGGCGAAAAGTTCGATAACCGCGTTACCGTCGGTTATATGTACTACCTCAAGCTGCATCACCTGGTCGATGATAAGATCCATGCACGTTCTACCGGCCCTTACTCTCTGGTCACTCAGCAGCCTCTGGGCGGCAAGGCCCAGTTCGGCGGCCAGCGCTTTGGCGAAATGGAAGTCTGGGCACTGGAAGCTTACGGCGCTGCTTACACTCTGCAGGAGATCCTGACCGTCAAGTCCGACGACGTGGAGGGCCGTGTGAAGACCTACGAGGCCATCGTTAAGGGTGAGCCGATCCCGCAGCCCGGCATTCCCGAGTCCTTCCGCGTTATGCTGAAGGAACTGCAGTCTCTGGGTCTGGACGTTGTTGTTCAGGACAAGGACGGCAACGAGATCGACATGCGTCAGAACTTCGACGACGAAGAGACCGGCTTTGATATGCGCGATGTTGCCGGCACTGAGAACGTCGTGCAGGAGAGCGAACTGCTCAACGATTATAATATTAAGGATGCCGATGCCGGTTTCGATGATCCTTCTGTGCTGGAGGACAATAACTCCGGTGCCGAAGCTCCCGCTTCTTCTGACGAAGTAGATTTCTGATCAGACAAAGAACACAAGCCTCAAGCCCCCTGTTCCGCGTGCTGCGGCAGGGGAGAGGAGCCTGTGGTCTGAACAAGAAAGCCGCCTGTATCATCGAGACAACTAGAGATTAAGAAAGGGTTCGTTTCATGGAAAACAACGTTTTCGATTCCATCAAGATCGGCCTTGCCTCCCCGGAGCAGATCCGCAACTGGAGCTACGGCGAGGTCAAAAAGCCTGAGACCATCAACTACCGTACCCTGAAGCCGGAGCGCGACGGCTTGTACTGTGAGCGCATTTTTGGACCTACCAAGGACTGGGAGTGCCACTGCGGTAAGTATAAGCGCATCCGCTACAAGGGCAAGATCTGCGACCGCTGCGGCGTTGAAGTGACCAAGGCCAAGGTCCGCCGTGAGCGCATGGGCCACATTGAGCTGGCCGCTCCCGTCAGCCACATCTGGTACTTCAAGGGCATCCCCAGCCGCATCGGCCTGATGCTGGACATCAGCCCCCGCCTGCTGGAGAAGGTGCTGTACTTTGCAAGCTATATCGTCACTGATCCGGGCGCTACCCGTCTGGAAAAGAAGCAGCTGCTCACCGAGAGCGAGTATCGTGAGATGCGCGACCACTACGGTGATGAGTTCGAGGCTGCTATGGGCGCTGAGGCCATTCAGGATCTGCTGAAGGAGATCGATCTGGATCAGCTGAGTGAAGAGCTGACTGCCGAGGTGGAAAAGTCCTCCGGCCAGAAGCGCGTGCGCATCCTCAAGCGTTTGGAAGTAGTTGAGGCATTCCGCATTTCCGGCAACCGTCCTGAATGGATGGTCATGGATGTGCTGCCTGTTCTGCCGCCTGACCTGCGCCCCATGGTCCAGCTGGACGGCGGCCGTTTTGCCACCTCCGACCTGAACGACCTGTACCGCCGCGTCATCAACCGCAACAACCGTCTGCGCCGTCTGCTGGAGCTGGGCGCTCCCGACATCATCGTGCGCAACGAGAAGCGTATGCTGCAGGAAGCAGTTGACAGCCTCATCGACAACGGCCGCCGCGGCCGTCCGGTCACCGGCCCCAACAACCGCGCACTGAAGAGCCTTTCCGATATGCTGAAGGGCAAGCAGGGCCGCTTCCGTCAGAACCTGCTGGGCAAGCGTGTTGACTACTCCGGTCGTTCCGTTATCGTCGTCGGCCCTGAGCTGAAGATGGATCAGTGCGGTCTGCCCAAGGAAATGGCTCTGGAGCTGTTCAAGCCCTTTGTCATGAAGGATCTGGTGGAGAAGGGCATTGCCAACAACATCAAGTCCGCCCGCAAGATGGTGGAGCGCGCTAAGCCCGAAGTGTGGGACAGCCTGGAGACCGTGATCAAGGGCCACCCCGTTCTGCTGAACCGTGCACCTACCCTGCACCGTCTGGGCATTCAGGCTTTCAACCCGGTGCTGGTGGAGGGCCGTGCAATCAAGCTGCACCCGCTGGCATGTACCGCATTCAACGCCGACTTCGACGGTGACCAGATGGCAGTGCATCTGCCTCTGGGCGAGGATGCCTGCCGTGAGGCCAAGATGCTGATGCTGGCTTCCGGCAACCTGCTGAAGCCCTCTGACGGCGCACCTGTTACCGTGCCTACGCAGGATATGATCCTGGGCAGCTACTACCTGACCACCGTTCGTGAAAATGACGAGGGCGCAGGCAAGGTGTTCCGCGATGAGAACGAAGCCCTGATGGCTTATGCAGAGCACATCGTTACCCTGCACGCACCCATCAAGGTGCGCCGCACCATGACCATTGACGGCGTGGAGCGCACCGGTCTGGTGGAAGCCACCGTCGGCCGCATCATCTTCAATAATCCTGTTCCTCAGAATCTGGGTTATATCGACCGTACTGATCCCGAGCACTGGCTGGAGTATGAGGTCAGCTTCCGCGTGACCAAGAAGACTCTGCCCGACATCATCTCCCGCTGCATGACCCGCAACGGCACCCGCAAGTGTGCAAAGATGCTGGATGCCATCAAGGCGCAGGGCTACAAGTACTCCACTCTGTCTGCGATCTCCGTCGCTGTGTGCGACGCTGTGATCCCGCCGCAGAAGCAGGAACTGATCGCTGAGGCTGACCAGCAGATCGCAAAGGTCGGCAGGCTGTTCAACCGCGGCCTGATCTCCGACAACGAGCGTTACAACCAGACCATCGCCATCTGGCAGGCTACCACCGATAAGGTCTCCAAGGCTCTGGCGGCAAACCTGCCCAAGGACAACGAGATCTTCATGATGGCGGACTCTGGTGCTCGTGGTTCTATGAACCAGATCAAGCAGCTGGCCGGCATGCGCGGCCTGCTGGCAAACACCGCCGGCCACACCATCGAGATGCCCATTCGTGCCAACTACCGTGAAGGTCTGAATATTCTGGAATATTTCGTTTCTGCCCGTGGTGCCCGTAAGGGTCTGGCCGATACCGCTCTGCGTACCGCTGACTCCGGTTACCTGACCCGCCGCATGGTCGATGTCTCTCAGGATGTTATCGTGCGCGAGATCGACTGCGGCACCACCGACGGCCTGTGGGTCTCTGAGATCCACGAGGGCAAGGAGAAGATCGAGAGCTTCCGTGAGCGTTTGATCGGCCGCTTTGCTGTGGGCGATGTGGTCAACCCCGTTACCGGCGAGGTGATCGTGCCGGAAGGCAAGATGATCGACCTGTACGATGCAAACGAGATCGAGGCTGCTGGCATTACCAAGCTGAAGATCCGCAGCCTGCTGACCTGCCGTGCAAAGACCGGTGTCTGCGCACGCTGCTACGGTTCCGATATGGCAAACGGCGAGCCGGTCCGTCTGGGCGAGTCTGTCGGCGTTATCGCCGCAGAGTCCATCGGCGAGCCTGGTACTCAGCTGACCATGCGTACCTTCCATACCGGCGGTATCGCATCTGCTGAAGATATCACGCAGGGTCTTCCCCGTGTTGAAGAGCTGTTCGAGAGCCGCCGTCCCAAGAGCATGGCCATCATGAGCGAGATCTCTGGTGTCGTTTCTCAGGACGATACCAAGAAGAATGTCGTTATCAAGGTGACCGGCAAGGACGAGAACGGTGCCGAGGTCGTAAAGAGCTACTCCATCCCGTTCACCCAGCATTCCCGCGTGATGCCGGGTGACCGTGTGGAGAAGGGCGACATCATCACCCGTGAAGGTGTTCTGTATCCGCAGGATATTCTGGCAATCAAGGGTCTGGAGGATGTCCAGAACTACCTGATCAACGAAGTTCAGAAGGTCTACCGTCTGCAGGGCGTTGAGATCAACGATAAGCATATCGAGGTCATCGTCCGTCAGATGTGCCGCAAGGTCCGCGTGACCGACTCCGGCTCTTCCGACCTCATCGGCGGCGCTCTGGCAAACCGTCTGGAAGTCGAGAACATCAACGCCGAGCTGCAGAAGCGGATCGACGCAGGCGAGCAGGGCATCAAGCTGGTCGAGTATCAGCAGGTGCTGCTGGGCATCACCAAGGCTGCTCTGGCAAACGACTCCTTCCTGTCCGCTGCATCCTTCCAGGAGACCACCCGCGTGCTGACCGAAGCTGCCATCAAGGGCAAGGTCGACCCGCTGGCCGGCCTGAAGGAGAACGTCATCATTGGTAAGCTGATCCCCGCAGGTACCGGTCTGCCGGAAGTCCGTGAGGATCTGAAGAACCGTGAGGCTGAGCGCGATGCTGAGATCGCTGCCGAACAGGCAGCTGCTGTACAGTAAGCAAAGCTCCTTCTTCTGAAATAAAACAATGGACCGCTCTGTGGGCATCCGCCTGCAGGGCGGTTTTTATATGCCCGGAAAAGCGGAAACAGGGGAGAAAACCGTGCGTTTTGCGTCGAAAAAATGCTGAAAGAAAAAATCTGGAATAAATGCAAAAAACTTTGCAAAAACTGTTGACATCCGCCTGTAAAGCGAGTATTATATAACTGTTGCGCATCCCTCATGGGGATAGTGCGGCAAAAAAGTCGGAAAAAAGTCCGATGTGCATTATTAAGAAAGGAGAAACAAAATGCCTACTTTTAACCAGCTTGTACGCAAGGGCCGTCAGGTTCTGGCTACCAAGAGCACCGCTCCCGCACTGCTGAAGAGCTACAATTCTCAGAAGAAACAGTATTCTGATCTGAACAGCCCCCAGAAGCGTGGTGTCTGCACTGCTGTTCGTACCATGACCCCCAAGAAGCCCAACTCTGCTCTGCGTAAGGTTGCTCGTGTCCGCCTCACGAATGGTATCGAGGTCACCTCTTACATTCCCGGTATCGGCCATAACCTGCAGGAGCACTCCGTCGTGCTGATCCGTGGCGGTCGTGTTAAGGACCTGCCCGGTGTGCGTTACCACATCATCCGTGGTACCCTGGATACTCAGGGTGTGGCAGGCCGTAATCAGGCCCGCTCCAAGTACGGCGCAAAGCGTCCTAAGGCCGGTGCTGCAAAGAAGTAATTGAGGAACGAACCGCCATAAACGGCTTTCCATTATATAAATAACAAGTCCGCAGAAAGTGCGGAGGGCAACAGTTTATGTAAGGTCAGCTCTTTGTGACACAACGGGAGTTTTATTACTTTCGAGTACCGATGATATCATTCTGTGAAGGAGGGAAGAAAGATGCCTAGAAGAGGTAACATTGCTAAGCGCGATGTCTTAGCTGATCCTATTTACAATTCCAAGATGGTCACTCGTCTGGTCAACAGCGTGATGCTGGATGGCAAGAAGGGCGTCGCTCAGAAGATCGTTTACGAAGCTTTCTCCATGATTCAGGAGAAGACCGGCAACGATCCTCTGGAGACTTTCGAGAAGGCGATGGAGAACATCATGCCCAGCCTCGAGTGCAAGACCCGCCGCGTTGGCGGTGCTAACTACCAGGTCCCTCTGGAAGTCAGCCCGGCTCGCCGCGAGACCCTGGGTCTGCGCTGGCTGACTGCCTACAGCCGCAGCCGTGGTGAGAAGACCATGGCTCAGCGTCTGGCTGCTGAAATCATGGATGCTGCCAACAACACTGGTAACGCCGTGAAGAAGCGTGAGGATACTCACAAGATGGCAGAGGCTAACAAGGCTTTCGCTCATTTCCGTTATTGATCTGTTCTGTAGGAGGTTAATTTCATGGCTACACCCAGAGAAGTTTCTCTTCAGATGACGAGAAATATCGGCATTATGGCCCACATTGATGCTGGTAAGACTACTACTACCGAGCGTATTCTGTACTACACCGGTATCAACCACAAGATCGGCGAAGTTCATGATGGCGGCGCTACCATGGACTGGATGGTTCAGGAGCAGGAGCGTGGTATCACCATCACTTCCGCTGCTACCACCTGCTACTGGAGCCACTCTGAAACCCAGAAGGATCCGGTTGCATTCAAAAAGAACCGTCACCGCATCAACATCATCGACACCCCGGGCCACGTGGACTTCACCGTTGAGGTCCAGCGTTCCCTGCGCGTGCTGGACGGTTCTGTGACCGTTCTGGCTGCAAAGGGCGGTGTTGAGCCGCAGTCTGAGACCGTTTGGCGTCAGGCTGACGAGTACAAGGTTCCCCGTATGGTGTACGTCAACAAGATGGACACCATGGGTGCTGACTTCTTCCGCTGCATCAAGATGCTGCACGATCGTCTGCACGCAAACGGCGTGGCAATCCAGCTGCCTATCGGTCAGGAGGATACCTTCCGCGGTATCGTTGACCTGGTCGATATGAACGCTGAGGTCTACTACGACGACATGGGCAACGACATGCGCACTGAGCCCATCCCCGAGGATATGCGTGAGCAGGCCGAGGAGTACCACAACATTCTGATCGAGGCTGTTGCTGAGAACGACGAAGAGCTGATGGAGAAGTACCTCGAGGGCGAGGAGATCACCAAGGCTGAGCTGAAAGCCGCTATCCGCAAGGAGACCATCGCTAACACGCTGGTTCCCGTTGTCTGCGGTTCTTCCTACAAGAACCGCGGCGTGCAGAAGCTGCTGGACGCTATCGTGGACTACATGCCCGCCCCGACCGATGTCGAGGACATCAAGGGTGTGAACCCCGAGACTGAGGAAGAGGAGACCCGTCCGTCTTCTGACGACGCTCCCTTCGCAGCTCTGGCCTTCAAGATCGCTACCGACCCGTTCGTTGGTAAGCTGGCATACTTCCGTGTTTACTCCGGTAAGGTTGAGGCAGGTACCACTGTCTACAACTCCGTGAAGGACAGCAAGGAGCGTATGGGCCGCATCCTGCAGATGCATTCTAACCACCGCAAGGATATCGACTGCTGCTACGCAGGTGATATCGCTGCTGTTGTCGGTCTGAAGAACACCACTACCGGTGACACTCTGTGTGATGAGAATCATCCCATCATTCTGGAGTCCATGAAGTTCCCCGAGCCTGTTATCCGCGTTGCCATCGAGCCTAAGACCAAGGCCGGCAACGAGAAGATGGGCATCGCGCTGGCAAAGCTGGCCGAAGAGGATCCTACCTTCAAGACCTACACCGACGAAGAGACTGGTCAGACCATCATCGCCGGCATGGGCGAGCTCCATCTGGAGATCATCGTTGACCGTCTGCTGCGTGAGTTCAAGGTTGAGGCAAACGTGGGTGCTCCCCAGGTTGCTTACCGTGAGACCATCCGCAAGGAGGCCAATCAGGAGACCAAGTATGCACGTCAGTCCGGTGGTAAGGGCCAGTACGGTCACGTCAAGATCAAGATCGAGCCCAACGAGCCCGGTAAAGGTTACGAGTTCGTCAACGCCATCGTTGGCGGCGCGATTCCCAAGGAGTACATCCCGGCTATCGACAACGGTATCCAGGGTGCTATGAAGTCCGGTGTTCTGGCTGGCTATCCTGTCGTTGATGTCAAGGTTACCCTGTGGGATGGTTCTTATCATGAGGTCGACTCCTCTGAAATGGCCTTCTCCATTGCTGGTTCTATGGCGTTCAAGGATGCTATGCGCAAGGCTGATCCTATCATCACTGAGCCTATCATGAAGGTTGCAGTTATCGTTCCCGATGAGTATCTGGGCGATGTTATCGGCGACTTGAATGCACGCCGTGGTCAGATCCAGGGCATGGAAGCTATGGCTGGTACTCAGCGCGTCAATGCATTTGTGCCTCTGGCTCAGATGTTCGGCTACGCTACCGACCTGCGTTCCAAGACTCAGGGCCGTGGCCAGTATGTCATGGAGCCGTCTCACTACGAGCCGGTGCCCAAGAACATTGCTGACCAGATCATCGCTGGCCGCACCAAGGGCTGATTCCTGAAAAATGGATAAAGATTTTGCCGGGGTAGTGTAACCTCGGCAAAATTTCCTGTAAAAGCACTTGATTTTACAGGGCAAATTTAGTAGAATAGCCTTGCAATGCAATGTCTGCATCTTGCAGGGTTGTTGTAACCAAATATCAAAACCTAAATTAAGGGAGGATATTCCAATGGCTGAAAAGGCAAAGTTCGACCGTTCTAAGCCGCATGTTAACATCGGCACCATCGGTCACGTTGACCACGGCAAGACCACTCTGACCGCCGCTATCACCAAGTACCTGGCTCTGAAGGGCGACGCAGACTTCATGGATTATGCCAACATCGATAAGGCTCCTGAGGAGCGTGCTCGTGGTATCACGATCAACTCCGCTCACGTTGAGTATCAGACCGACGCTCGTCACTATGCTCACGTTGACTGCCCGGGCCATGCTGACTACGTTAAGAACATGATCACTGGTGCTGCTCAGATGGACGGCGCTATTCTGGTCGTTGCTGCTACCGATGGTCCCATGCCCCAGACCCGTGAGCACATCCTGCTGGCTCGTCAGGTCGGCGTGCCCTATATCGTTGTGTTCATGAACAAGTGCGATATGGTCGACGACGAAGAGCTGCTGGATCTGGTCGAGATGGAGATCCGTGAGCTGCTGACCGAGTACGACTTCCCCGGCGACGACACCCCGATCATTCGTGGTTCCGCTCTGAAGGCTCTGGAGTCTACCTCCACTGATCCCAATGCTCCCGAGTATGCTTGCATCAAGGAGCTGATGGACGCTGTTGACTCCTACATCCCCAACCCGGATCGTGAGGAGGACAAGCCCTTCCTGATGCCCATCGAGGATGTCATGACCATTTCTGGCCGTGGTACTGTTGCTACCGGTCGTGTTGAGCGTGGTATTGCCAAGGTTGGCGATGCTATGGAGATCGTCGGCATCAAGCCCGATCGTCTGAGCACCACCATCACCGGTCTGGAGATGTTCCGTAAGTCTCTGGACTTCGCTGAGGCTGGCGATAACATCGGCGCTCTGCTGCGTGGTGTTGATCGTACCCAGATCGAGCGTGGCCAGGTTCTGGCTAAGCCCGGTTCCGTGCACCCCCACAAGACCTTCGAGTCTCAGGTGTACGTTCTGACCAAGGACGAAGGCGGCCGTCACACCCCGTTCTTCTCCAACTATCGTCCTCAGTTCTACTTCCGCACCACCGACGTGACCGGTATCATCACTCTGCCCGAAGGCACTGAGATGTGCATGCCCGGCGATAACGTCATGATGCACGTTGAGCTGCTGACCCCTGTTGCTATGGAAGAGGGCCTGCGTTTCGCTATCCGTGAGGGTGGCCGTACCGTTGGTTCTGGCGTTGTTGGCAAGATCATTGAGTGATTTTGACCCTTCGCGCCTTTCCTAAGGCTAAAGGTTAAACTTACGAGAGACCTTCCCATTCCGGAGAGTGGGAAGGTCTCTTTTTGGTTTAGATCCTCTGTCCGTAAGGGCAGGGGATTTTTTTGCGGCATGTCACAACTCTTTGTTTACAAAACAAGGTTGTTCTGGTATACTGAAAAAGGAAATGCTGGAAAAGTCCTATCGGCTGGTGCTGAGGGGATTCAGCAAAAAAGAAGCAGCGTGAACTTCTGGATGGGGTGAAGAGTAATGCCGTTTGATTATAAGAAAGAGTACAGGGAATTTTATCTCCCGCCGAAAAAACCGCACCTGATTACGATACCGCGTATGAATTTTGTGGCAGTGCACGGCAAGGGCGACCCGAATGTTCCGGATGGAGCCTATCAGGAGGCTATGGGAGTGCTGTATGGCATTGCTTTCACCATCAAAATGAGCTATAAGGGCAGCCACAAGATGGACGGCTATTTTGAATATGTGGTTCCACCGTTGGAGGGCTTGTGGCATCAGAAGGGCGTGGATGGCGTTGACTATGCACATAAAGAAACATTTGAGTGGACATCCATGATCCGACTGCCAGAATTCGTGACGCCGGAAGCGTTTGATTGGGCCGTACAGGAAGCAACGGCAAAAAAGAAAAAGGATTTTTCCAAGGCGGAATTTCTGACCTATGACGAGGGACTTTGCGTTCAGTGCCTGCATATCGGCCCCTATGATGAAGAACCGAAAACGCTGGCGCAGATGGATGCCTTTGCCGTAGAGCAGGGGTATACGCTTGATTTTTCAGAGACACGCTTCCACCACGAAATTTATCTGAGTGATCCTCGCCGCGCTGCACCGGGAACACTGAAAACAGTTCTGCGGCATCCCATACGTGAAAAATAAAAACAGGAAAATTCACAAATGATGTCGCTTTTATTTGGCAGATGTGCTATACTGATTTTATCTGTAGAAACACATTGAATGGATAAGGGAGGAGAGAACTTCATGCAGCATGAAACTGTCATCGTGCTGGACTTTGGCGGCCAGTACAATCAGCTGATCGCGCGCCGCGTCCGCGAGAACAATGTCTACTGTGAAATCTATTCCTATAAAACCGATCTGTCGGTTATCAAGGCAAAGAACCCCAAGGGTATCATCTTTACCGGTGGCCCCAACAGCGTTTATCTGGAAGATTCCCCCACGATCGACCCTGAGATCTTCAACTGGGGTGTACCTGTGCTGGGCATCTGCTACGGCAGCCAGCTGATGATGCATCTGCTGGGCGGCCATGTCTGCCGCGCACCGGAGCGCGAGTACGGCAAGACTGAGGTGTTCGTGGACACGAACAGCAAGATGTTCACCGATGTGCAGCCCTCCACCGTCTGCTGGATGAGCCACAACGACTATATCGAGCAGGCTGCGCCCGGCTTCAAAATCACTGCCCACACCGTCAACTGCCCGGTGGCCGCAGCTGAGAACGAGGAAAAGGGGCTGTACGCCGTTCAGTTCCACCCCGAGGTGCTCCACACCGCTGAGGGCAAGAAGATGCTGCACAACTTCGTGTACAACGTCTGCGGCTGCACCGGCGACTGGAAGATGGACTCCTTCGTGGAGAACAACGTCGAGGCCCTGAAAAAGCGCATCGGCAGCGGCAAGGTGCTCTGCGCCCTGTCCGGCGGCGTCGATTCCTCCGTGCTGGCTGCCATGCTGGCCAAGGCCATCGGCAAGCAGCTGACCTGCGTCTTTGTGGACCACGGCCTGCTGCGCAAGAACGAGAAAGAGGAAGTCTGTGCCGTCTTTGGCCCGGGCAATGCCAACGGCTTTGATATCAACTTTATCTGTGTGGATGCCCGCGAACGCTACTTTGCAAAGCTGGCTGGTGTTACCGAGCCGGAGCGCAAGCGCAAGATCATCGGCGAAGAGTTCATCCGTGTGTTTGAAGAGCAGGCCAAGAAAATCGGCAAGGTGGATTTCCTGGCACAGGGTACCATTTATCCGGATGTCGTTGAGAGCGGTCTGGGCGGTGAGTCCACCGTCATCAAGAGCCACCACAATGTCGGCGGTCTGCCCGACACCGTGGACTTCAAGGAGCTGGTGGAGCCCCTGCGCAACCTGTTCAAGGACGAAGTCCGTCAGGCTGGCCGTGAGCTGGGCCTGCCCGAGTATCTGGTGAGCCGTCAGCCGTTCCCCGGCCCCGGCCTGGGCATCCGCATCATCGGCGAAGTGACCCCCGAAAAGGTTGCCATCGTGCAGGATGCCGACGCCATCTGGCGCGAGGAAATCGCCAAGGCCGGCCTCGACAAGGAAATCAATCAGTATTACGCAGCTCTGACCAACATGCGCAGCGTGGGCGTCATGGGAGATGAACGCACCTATGATTACGCCGTGGCCCTGCGCGCCGTCACTACCACCGATTTCATGACCGCTGAGAGCTATAACATGCCCTGGGACGTCTTGGGTACTGTCACCAGCCGCATCGTCAATGAAGTCAAGCATGTCAACCGCGTCTTCTACGATTGC
>OLDD01000153.1_pt1 | contig 21133 bp, 18 predicted proteins | sample 1607881 | NCBI WGS metagenome assembly OLDD01 (sample SAMN02674697, study PRJEB24791) | human gut metagenome, SKBSTL033 | isolation source: stool | host: Homo sapiens | place: USA | reverse complement strand
TCATAACCCTGCGCCACTCTTGTCTGTTGTAAGATGATTTCAGAAATCCATATCAGATAAGGGTCCGTGGTATTTCGCCACGGAAGGTCGCGTTTGTTCTCCGCATACCAGTCCAACAATGTTCCGCTAAAAATATTCATGCTGCAAAAATACTTCATTTTCAGCCTAACAAAGCTTAATGCCAAGACTTTTTTAGAAAATTGTCCGAAATATATTTTTTAGAGCCACGGAAAAGCTATATATTTGCAGTCCAAAAAATTAGGAAAACTATAGTAATAATATTTTTTTTAAAGAAAAATGACTAAAGCTGATATTGTAAACGAAATTACAAAGAACACCGGAATTGATAAGACAACCGTACTTACAACCGTTGAAGCATTCATGGACGCAGTAAAGGCATCTTTATCCAAAGATGAAAATGTTTACCTCCGCGGGTTTGGTAGTTTTGTAGTGAAGAAAAGAGCTCAGAAAACTGCTCGCAACATCTCCAAGAACACTACAATAATCATTCCGGAACATAACATTCCGGCATTTAAGCCTGCAAAAACTTTCATGGGTGAAGTAAAATAAGAAAATCAATAAATATAAGTATTAATCTTTAAAAGCATACCGTTATGCCGAGTGGAAAAAAAAGAAAAGGCCATAAGATGGCTACTCACAAACGCAAAAAAAGATTGAGAAAAAACAGACATAAGAAGAAATAATGTCTGTCGGCTCAATGAATGACAGAACACGAAGAACAAATTTAATGCGATTTAGTCATTAGATTTGTTCTTTCTGCTTTATCGAAACCATTTTGTATAACAAATGGTTAGTATTAAAAACTCTTTTGGCAGGATGCCTGTTCTTTTTAAGAAGGCCGACATGCTGCGTGAATATCAGTAATCTAAATAACAATTTATGTCCAGCGAACTTGTAGTAGACGTACAACCCAAAGAGATTTCCATCGCACTCCTTGAAGATAAAGCGTTGGTGGAATTTCAGAAAGAAGGGAGAAGTGCTTCCTTCAATGTGGGAAATATGTATTTGGGACGGGTAAAGAAACTAATGCCCGGCCTTAATGCCTGTTTCGTGGATGTCGGCTTTGAAAAAGATGCTTTTCTTCATTATCTAGACCTAGGTCCTCAATTTCATTCTTATCAGAAGTATCTGAAGCAAGTTTTAAGCGACCGTAAAAAACTTTTTCCCATCACAAAAGCTACTATGCTGCCTGATATTGAAAAGGAAGGGACGGTTTCAACCACCCTCCAACAAGGTCAGGAAGTTATTGTGCAGATTGTAAAGGAACCTATCTCGACCAAGGGCCCCAGACTAACCTGCGAATTGTCATTCGCCGGACGTTATTTGGTATTAATCCCTTTCAACGATAAGGTTTCGGTATCACAAAAAATTAAATCGAGCGAAGAACGCGCCCGTCTGAAACAGTTATTGCTAAGCATCAAACCGAAAAACTTCGGAGTGATTGTACGCACCGTAGCGGAAGGCAAAAGGGTGGCCGAGCTTGATGCAGAGCTTAAAGTCTTGCTGAAACATTGGGAAGAAACAATCACTAAAGTACAGAAGGCTCCCAAACTGCCGGCATTGGTATACGAAGAGACCAGCCGTACAGTGGCCATGTTGCGCGATCTTTTCAATCCGTCTTATGAGAACATCTATGTGAACGATGAAACAGTGTTCCATGAGATTAAGGATTATGTATCACTTATCGCCCCTGAACGAGCCGAAATCGTAAAACTGTACAAGGGTCAGCTTCCCATATTCGACAATTTCGGTATTACCAAACAAATCAAATCCTCTTTCGGGAAAACCATTTCGTATAAAAGTGGAGCTTACCTGATTATTGAACACACAGAAGCACTTCATGTAGTGGATGTCAATAGTGGAAACCGCTCCAAATCTGCCAACGGGCAGGAGGCTAACGCACTGGATGTAAACCTGGGTGCCGCCGACGAACTGGCACGCCAGTTAAGATTGCGTGATATGGGTGGTATTATCGTGGTTGACTTCATTGATATGAATCTAGCAGAGAACCGGCAGAAACTGTACGAACGTATGTGCCAAAACATGCAGAAAGACAGAGCAAAACATAACATTCTGCCCCTCAGTAAATTTGGATTGATGCAAATTACCCGCCAACGCGTGCGTCCTGCCATGGATGTCAACACGAATGAAACCTGTCCCACCTGCTTCGGGAAAGGTAGCATAAAGCCATCCATCCTTTTCACGGATACTTTGGAGAGTAAGATTGATTACCTGGTCAACAAATTGAAGATAAAGAGATTTACGCTGTACATCCATCCGTACATCGCAGCATATGTGAATCAGGGTCTGGTTTCCCTGAAGCGCAAATGGCAAATGAAATACGGATTCGGAATAAAGATTATCCCAGACCAAAGTCTGGCCTTCCTGCAATATCGGTTCACCGATATTCACGGTGAGGAGATAGACATGAAAGAGGAAATCGAAATCAAGTAAAAGAAAAGGGAGTGACATTTTTTATCACTCCCTTTCTTTATTTCACGACTCTAATATGCAAGGCTTGATTTCGACGTTTCACAAGCTCAAATACCAGTCACATTCTGCCGATTACAACTCACCCAACTATCACAAAGCTGGCAAAACAAAAGCACATCCGTTGCCCCTATTTTATTTGCCTTGCTTATAGTCTTTCACTATTCCCTCCGCAATCCAATTTGCCAATGCCTGACGGTTATTCTTCAGAACCAGCCGTTGTTGGTCACGCTTGTTCCGAATATTTCCCAATTCCAAAAACACCGCTACGGGAGTCGTATTACGCAATACATACAAATTACGTTCACTCACCGTTCCGCGAAAGCCACGGTTTGGCTGATGCTTGTCATATTTCCTATCAAAGGTACGGTGCAAGTTATTGGCCAACCGCCTACCCTTCGTACTTTTAGGAGCGTTATAAAAAAACACATCTGTCTGCTGTCCCTTACTGCGACTGTCCACATGAATAAATACAGCTCGTTTGTAACTGCTTTTATCCTTCCGATACAGTTTATTCACCCAGTCACAGCGTTGCTTCAAACGAGCTACCTGATTCAAGGGAATAGGATCTCCCATGCAAGTTTCACGTTTACTATTTGCCAGGACATGACCGTCACGAATACCATCTTTCTTATCTTGAATGATAATATGCACCTTCGCACCGCGTGACAACAACTCACGTGCCAACCGCAGAATAATATCGTATGCATACTCATCCTCATGCAACTGACGCCCCTGATAGATACCGATGGCCCCAGGATCGGGACCTCCGTGACCACTCACCAAATAAAAACAAGCTCCGCTTAATTCATTGGATGTAATCTGATAGGTAGCATACTCCTTTCCAAATAATGCCTCTTTGCCGGTACGAGGCTTTTTCTTCGCCAGAAGCGGTGATAGAACAAAAAATAAAAACGTGACAAATAGTACCGATCCTCTCATTACCTGTTATTTTTCTCCCAACATTTCATCTATCTTCTTGCACAAAGAAGAGAATTCTTCTTCATTGTACAAACGGGTCAGCATTACAATCTTGCCCGTTTTGTCAATCAATACATTACGGGTGATGCCCGCTTTACGGTCTGCATATCTGGCAAAAATATCAGCTCCCGGATCAAGAGCCAACGGATAGGTCACGCCGGTACGTTTGGCAAAAGCCACTACGGTTTCCAAAGGTTCGTCCCGATCCACTCCAAAGAGAGCAAACGCTTTATTATCCTTATGTTTCAACCAGATATCTTTTTCAATAAAAGGCATCTCCTTTCGGCAAACTCCACACCAACTGGCAGTGAACTGAAGCATCACCACCTTGCCACGCAAATCAGAGAGTTTCACTTTCTGTCCGTCTGTCAGTTCCATTTCAAAATCGGGAGCCATATCCCCTACCTTTACTATATAACCGGCATTATCAGGAGTAACCTGTTGTGCCTTCACCGGCTGGCTCAGCAAACATGCGCAAACCAGCAACATCAGACTCATAAACTTCTTCATCGTTCTTCTCTTATTTTTATATATTCGCTACAAAGATAGGCTATTCCATCATTTTTTCGTAATTTTGGCACCCAAAATAACTACCAACTTATCAAGAAGATGAATATTTTTTGGGATACAATCACTCATTACAATGCGGGTACCTGGATTTATCAAGTTATTATCACCCTTATCGGCATTATTTTAACCTATTCTCTATTCAAAAGCCCCACAAAAAAAATAAAAGTAGCGATGAAGTTATATCTTATATTCTTGAATGTCTGGATAGCTTCCGTGTATTACATGATTTATTGTGAACCAAGAAGTTACAACAGTGTTTTGGCAGGATTTTGGGGAATCATGGCCATCTTCTGGATTTATGACCTGAAAGTAAACTACACCCCTTTTGACCGGACTCACAAACATACCGCACTAGCCGTCCTGCTTTGTATGTTGCCATTGGCCTATCCACTCTTCTCCATTATAAGGGGGATGAGCTTTCCCATGATGACCTCACCTGTAATGCCTTGTTCGGTAGCGGTTTTCACCATCGGACTGCTGCTGGCATTTTCCAAACGAGTCAATATCTTTCTCGTCATGTTTCTTTGCCACTGGGCACTGATCGGTTTCACCAAAACTTACTTTTTCCATATTCCCGAAGATTTTCTGCTGGCAAGTTCGGCTGTACCGGGCCTTTATCTGTTCTTTAAAGAATACACAGCTTCCCATCTGCATACTTCCACCCTTTTCCGTGCCCGTATGATTAATCTCGCCCTGATTATTGCCTGCGGTGCAATCGGAGTGCTGTTCATGATATCTATGGTGTGCGAACTGGCTCAAGAACAGGCTTTATCGAAATAAAAACACGTCTTAATGAGGTACTTTGCAAAATCTTTCGTATTTTTGCCAACAAATTGAGTTAATGTTTTAACAGGATGAACGTATTAGAACTAAGTGAACAGGAGATTATCAGACGAAACAGTCTGAATGAATTGCGCGCTATGGGCATCGAGCCATACCCCGCAGCTGAGTATGTAACCAATGCATTTTCTACAGATATAAAAGCTGAGTTCAAGGATGATGAGGAACCTCGCAAAGTATCGGTAGCCGGACGTATGATGAGCCGCCGTGTGATGGGTAAAGCTTCATTTATCGAATTACAGGATTCAAAAGGCCGTATCCAGGTGTATATCACCCGTGATGACATCTGCCCGGATGAAAACAAAGAAATGTACAACACTGTGTTCAAACGTCTGCTGGACCTTGGTGACTTTATCGGTATAGAAGGATTCGTATTCAGAACCCAAATGGGTGAAATCAGTATCCACGCTAAAAAACTGACCGTACTGTCCAAGTCTATCAAACCGCTTCCTATTGTAAAATACAAAGACGGAGTCGCTTACGACAAGTTTGAAGACCCTGAACTGCGTTATCGCCAACGTTATGTTGACCTTGCTGTGAATGAAGAGATAAAAGATATCTTCATCAAGCGCAGTAAAGTATATAGCTCTATGCGCGAATATTTCAACTCAAAAGGTTATATGGAAGTGGAAACCCCGATTCTGCAATCCATTGCCGGCGGAGCAGCCGCACGTCCATTCATAACTCACCACAACGCACTGGATATGCCGCTGTATATGCGTATTGCCAGTGAGTTGTACCTGAAAAGACTAATTGTAGGTGGTTTCGAAGGAGTGTATGAAATAGGTAAGAACTTCCGTAACGAAGGAATGGACCGCACACACAATCCTGAATTTACCTGCATGGAAATATATGTTGCCTACAAGGACTATAACTGGATGATGGAATTTACAGAAAAAATGATTGAAAAAATCTGTCTGGATGTAAACGGCACCACTCAAGTAAAAGTAGGCGACAACATCATTGACTTCAAAGCCCCGTACAAACGTGTCACCATGCTGGACTCTATCAAGGAACACACCGGCTATGATCTGACAGGCATGAACGAAGAACAGATACGAGAAGTTTGCCAGAAACTCAATATGGAGATTGACGACACAATGGGCAAAGGCAAACTGATCGATGAAATCTTCGGAGAATTCTGCGAAGGTACTTACATCCAGCCGACTTTCATCACCGACTATCCGAAAGAAATGTCTCCGCTGACAAAGATACACCGCAGCAATCCGGATTTGACCGAGCGTTTCGAGCTGATGGTGAACGGTAAGGAACTGTGTAATGCATACTCCGAATTGAACGACCCGATTGACCAGTTGGAACGTTTCGAAGAACAAATGAGACTGAGCGAAAAAGGAGATGATGAAGCTATGATTATTGACAAAGACTTCGTCCGTGCGTTGGAATACGGTATGCCCCCCACTTCGGGTATGGGAATCGGTATGGACCGTCTGACGATGCTGATGACCGGACAGTCTACCATTCAGGAAGTGTTGTTCTTCCCCCAGATGCGTCCCGAAAAGATTACTCCGAAAGACACTCCTGCTAAATTTATGGAACTGGGAATTTCAGAAGACTGGGTTCCTGTCATTCAGAAAGCAGGCTATAACCTGGTGAGCGATATGAAAGAAGTGAATCCGCAGAAGCTGCATATGGACATTTGCGGAATCAACAAAAAATATAAATTGGAACTAACCAATCCTACGGTGGACGAAGTTGCCGGATGGATTGCGAAAATTGAGAATTGAGAATTTAAAGATTGAGAATTATTCCAATTGTCAATTATCCATCATAAATAATAAGCATGAAATTGCCCGGTAAAATAGCGATAATGGGTGGTGGCAGCTGGGCCACGGCTATTGCAAAAATAGTCTTGGCTCAGGCTGAATCAATCAACTGGTATATGCGCCGCGACGACCGAATTGAAGAATTCAAACGTTTGGGACATAATCCGGCTTATCTGACAAGTGTGCGCTTTGAAATAAAGAACATCAACTTCTCTTCAGATATCAACAAGATAGTAAAGGAATCGGATACCCTGATATTCGTTACCCCCTCTCCCTATCTGAAAAGCCACCTGAAAAAGCTGAAAACCAAAATAAAGGACAAGTTCATTGTCACTGCTATCAAGGGTATCGTCCCTGACGAGAACCTGATTGTTTCCGATTATTTTCATCAGGTATACGGTGTTCCCGAAGAGAATATAGCCGTCATTGCAGGTCCGTGCCACGCAGAAGAAGTAGCCTTGGAGCGTCTTTCCTATCTGACTATCGGATGTAAAGACATTGACAAGGCGAAGATATTCGCCCGGCAGCTGGCCGGACATTACATAAAAACTTCTGTAAGCCCGGATGTGGCAGGTATAGAATACGCTTCGGTATTGAAGAATATTTATGCTATCGCCGCTGGAATTTGCAGCGGTCTGAAATATGGCGACAATTTTCAGGCTGTATTGATTTCAAATGCCATTCAAGAGATGAACCGCTTCCTGAATACCGTACATCCCGTAGAGCGTTCTATTGATGATTCCGCTTATCTGGGTGACTTGTTGGTTACCTCCTACTCCAATTTCAGCCGGAACCGCGTATTCGGAACCATGATTGGTAAAGGTTATTCCGTAAAAAGCGCACAGATAGAAATGGAAATGATTGCCGAAGGATACTACGGAACGAAATGTATCAAGGAGCTAAACAAGCACTTGCACGTGAACATGCCTATCGTAGATGCCGTTTATAATATTTTATATGAGCGCATCTCGCCCATGATTGAGATTAAATTATTAACTGATTCATTCAGATAAAATATCAGATACAATGAAGAATATTAGTTTAAACATCGACAAAGTAGCCGGTTTTGTTTCTAAGGAAACAATCGCTGCTTACGAACCTCAGGTGAAAGCCTGCATGGAAACATTGGAAAACGGTACAGGTAAAGGTAATGACTTCTTGGGTTGGTTGCATTTGCCATCGTCTATAACAGCCGAACATTTGGCTGACTTGAAAGCTACTGCCCAGGTTCTGCGCGACAACTGTGAAGTAGTAGTTGTAGCAGGTATCGGTGGAAGCTATCTGGGAGCACGTGCCGTAATAGAAGCTTTATCCAATAGTTTCCAATGGTTGAAAGCAAAACAAGACGGACCCGTCATCGTTTTTGCAGGCCACAATATCGGCGAAGATTACTTGTTCGAGTTGACTGAATACTTGAAGGACAAAAAGTTCGGTGTAATTAATATTTCCAAGTCTGGTACTACTACAGAAACCGCCTTAGCTTTTCGTTTACTGAAAAAACAGTGTGAAGACCAGCTTGGCAAGGAAATGGCGAAAAAAGTGATTGTTGCCGTTACAGATGCCAAAAAGGGTGCCGCACGTGTTACAGCCGACAAGGAAGGATATCAGACTTTTATTATCCCCGATAATGTAGGCGGTCGTTTCTCTGTCCTTACTCCGGTAGGTTTGCTGCCTATCGCAGTGGCAGGATTTGACATTGAGAAACTAGTGGAAGGCGCACGTACGATGGAAACAATATGTGGTCCGGCTACTCCGTTTGCCGAAAATCCTGCCGCTGTTTATGCTGCTACCCGCAATGAATTGTATAAAGACGGAAAGAAGATTGAGATTTTGGTAAACTTCAATCCCAAACTGCACTATATGAACGAATGGTGGAAACAATTGTACGGTGAATCCGAAGGCAAGGATGGTAAAGGTATTTATCCGTCTGCCGTCGACTTCTCTACTGATCTCCATTCTATGGGACAGTGGATTCAGGAAGGTGAACGTACTATCTTCGAAACAGTTATCTCTATCGAAAACCCGGAACATACGCTTCAAGTTCCTTCGGACAGCGAAAATTTGGATGGCTTGAATTTCTTGGCAGGAAAGCGTGTAGACGAAGTGAACAAGATGGCAGAACTAGGTACTCAGCTGGCACACGTTGACGGTGGTGTACCCAATATGCGACTGATTGTACCCGAACTGAATGAATACTACCTGGGAGAAATCATCTATTTCTTTGAAAAAGCTTGTGGTATCAGCGGTTATTTGCTGGGAGTAAATCCGTTCAACCAACCGGGCGTGGAAGCATACAAGAAAAATATGTTTGCTTTGTTGAATAAACCGGGATACGAAGAAGAGTCTAAAGCTATCCAAGCTAGATTATAATATCAAGAACCTATTCAGAATGCCATTTATCAATGTCATTCCGAATAACAGTGAAGAATCTGAAAGCATCCACCAAATGCTTGCAGATTCTTCACTTTGTTCCAATCCAACGGTCACACCTTTGGAAGTAATAACTATACATTTATTCTATGTTTAAAGAAGCGATAAATAACTATCTTCATACTCATGGATACGAATCCATCGACTTGAAAGCCGTATTATTCGATATGGACGGCGTGCTGTTCGACTCCATGTCCAACCATGCTGAGTCATGGCATAAAATAATGAAACGCTTCGGTTTCGGCCTCAGCCGAGAAGAAGCTTATATGCACGAAGGGCGTACCGGTGCATCTACGATCAATATAGTAAGTCGTCGGGAGCGTGGGCATGATGCTACTGAAGAAGAAATAAAAGCTATCTACCAAGCCAAAACTGAAGAATTCAACAAATGCCCCAAAGCAGAACGGATGCCCGGCGCACTGGAAGTATTGACTAAAATAAAGAGTGAAGGACTGACTCCGATGGTAGTGACCGGTTCGGGACAAACTTCGTTATTGGACCGATTGAATCATAATTTTCCGGGCATATTCCAAGCCAACTTAATGGTTACCGCCTTTGATGTGAAATATGGGAAACCAAATCCGGAGCCATATCTGATGGCCCTAAAGAAAGGCGGCTTTAAACCCAATGAAGCGTTAGTAATAGAAAATGCACCACTAGGTGTACAGGCGGGAGTTGCAGCCGGTATTTTTACCATCGCCGTGAATACAGGACCATTGCACGACAATGTGTTACTGAATGAAGGAGCGAATTTACTTTTTCATTCCATGCCTGATTTCAATGAAAATTGGGAAACACTACAATCTGCATTAAAACAAGATTAAATTTTGCAAGAATTCTTCACAATCAATAAAAAAGAGCTCCTTGCTTTCACCTAGATGAAAAACAAGGAGCTCATATTATATAAAAAATCACAGCCTATCAAAATACCTGAACCTACTTTAAAACTTTGCGTAACCAAGGAATAACCAGTTCGTTTTTAAAATAATGAGAAGGAGGATCTACATTGACCGTTTCGAAATAGGTCTTTGAATCCAGTCCTTCATCAAGGTGCTCCACATCTTTTCTAACTGCCTTATCAGCAAACTTCGGATAATGATGAAACTCCGCATTTTCCGGTTTTCCACTAGCAGCATAAGCAGATTGTACCAAACGGAAATCACGGTCCAACCCTCCCTCTGTAAAAATGATAGGACGAGGAGCTAATGACGCAACAACATCTGGAAAATTAAAATACCTCCAATAACCAGGTATCAGATGACGGATAGAATTTGGAAAAGGACGTCTGTTTTCCTTGTCAGGTTTAGTCATTACAACGGCACGTTCCTGAGTCTGGCATAGAAAATCATTGTACACAAAAGCATAAATATCCTTATCCAACACCCCCAAGACCATCATCGGTTCTGTACCTAATGAGAATCCGCTAATCACAATCCTGTCCTTTCGGATATAAGACTGGGCTTTCATCCAATTCAGTACCTGCATATCCAGATAAGAAGTATACCCTAGCCAACTCCATCCCAGTTCAAGCAAAAAACGGGAAACAACATCATAGTCATAATTCCATCCTTTATCATAACATTCCAAATCGGAGGCTTCTCCGGCAGCGGCATTATCCACCGCTACCGCCACATAACCTTCTTTAACCATATTCAAAGCCATACTTACTTTGGGATTATTATAATCCTCAGTTAACTTATCACAGATGCCGGGCTCACCGGCCAATCCTTCTTTGGTCCTTCCGGACCCCGGAATGCACAAAACTCCGGGTACTGCACCCTTCAAATGTTCCGGTTTCAAAACCAGAAAAGTGGAAACTGACTTTGGAAAAGGATAGAACTCCCATTTCTCTAAAATATATCCCTCTTTTTTTTCCGTTTTCACACAGACAGGAGACGGTTGTCTCTTTATCTCGGGAAACTTCATGATCTCCACCATCGCAGCACGCACTCCATCCTGCCATTGCGTAAATTCCTGTGCGGACATACCGGAACGGTAAGCATATTGGGGATGTGTATCTTTCAACATCTCATGAACAATGGCATAAGTACTTAGTAACCGTCCATCCCCACGATCTGATTTCACAACTGCATGCTTCTCAGGTTGGTAATTCTGAGAATTACCAACCATACATAAGCTGCATACAGATACTAAAAAGAACAATCTTTTCATTATCATCATATTATCTCACTATTATTCATACCCCGGAGTCTGCTTGATTTCCGGATCTCCATTCAAAACTTCCACATTAACAGGCCACAACATCATATACGCCTTATCCTCTGTTAATATAGGCAATGAACTTCCATAATGCGCTTTAACAGAAAAGACAAAAGGTTTTCCGTTGGAATCACGTAAACGCAATAAATCAAACCAGCGGCTTCCCTCACCTACAAACTCTTTATCACGTTCCTGCAAAATAGCCCACTCATTATCCGCATAATCTCCTGCAATATATTTATGTTGTTCAAATTTATCACCATAAGCACGCTTACGTACCTCATTTATATATGCAGCACATTTATCCGGAGCTCCCAACCCGTTTTCACACTCGGCCAGCATCAACAAAACATCAGCATATCTATATACCGGTACATCTGAATCATAATAATGAGTTCCTCCATCCGTATGTCCCATCAGTTTTTTCCAACAAGCGCCACGAGTCTTTCCTTCGAACATATATTGAAAGAAAGTAGCATCCAAACGAGTATCTTCCTTATCATAAATCTCAATAAACGGCACTTTATACTCATAACGTAATGGTCCGGCTGTCAATAGCTTCAACGGATCCGGACCATATTTATTTCCATCCAAGTCCGTAGCATTGGTAAACAAGGCTACATTATAGAACCAGTTCGCCCCCCAATTGGTCAATTCATTCTTATTAAAACACAGAGCGAAAATGATCTCTTTATTCTTCTTCCCTTCCGGAGTCCATAAATCCGCAAAGTTTGGAAGCAGTTCGAATTGTTGGTTCACCAAATTCAATAAAGCCTTCTTTGCTGTCAACAAGTCACTGTTATTAGGATCTACGGCAGTCAGAGTAGCTATATGATCCCCTGCAATATCATCATCTGGTAATCCTGTAGTGACTTTGGCAGACCACATATATATCTTGGCCTTCAAAAGTTCCGTTGCATGATAAGACCATTCATATTGGTTGGACATCTTCTTATCCGACTCATTGAAGAAAGCTTCGGATTTATTAATATCTTCTTTGATAAACTCCAACGTTTCCTCCGGAGTAGAACGAGCCTTATATAATTGCGTAATATCAATGCTACCCTCGGTAACTTTCGGTTCCGTCTCTAACGGCACACCACCAAATGTTCGATAAAGATAGAAATAGTAATATGCACGCAAGCCATAAGCCTGTCCCAAATAAAATGATTTCTCCGTTCCAGTCAGATAATCAATTTCTTTATCTACATTTCTGATAAACAAATTTATATGCATGATATTTGGGTACACCTCATACCAATCATCGACACCGGTATTATCTTTCGTAAGCAGATTATTAGTCATAGGCGGACCATATACCCCCTCACCCATAGAAGTAACATCACTTATCAGAATCTCACTTCTGAACTCTCCCAATGTGACAGGCATCTGATATTTATCTCTTAAATCGGCATGAATACCAGTCATAAACATTTCTACCTGAGACTTCTGATTCCAAAAATCATTAGAGCCATAATAATCTTCAGGAGACAGGTCCAACGCATCACAAGCAGACAATACCATCATCCCACTCAACAATATGCTATAAAATATTTTCTTCATAATCCTTCCTATTTATTAGAATGTAACATTTAAACCCAAAACAACTGTTCTAGGGAGGGGATATCCTCCATTCTGACTGACACCATATTCGGGGGTCGCCATATTTTTGGCTGCTGTAATATATCCCAAATTCTGTGCTGTTACAGAAACATCCACCTTGCTCAAACCGGATTTATGAATCCAACTCTGAGGCAAGGAATACGACAGGCTTATTTCACGAAAAGCCAAATAATCGCCACGATAACAATTAATGTCCGATATTCTGTCATAATTACGTTTGCCCAAAAAGTCAGCCCATCCATACACCGGATATTTTCCATTCGGATTACTTTCCGACCAGGAATCTTTAACTAAAGAAATGGTATTAAATGTTCCCTGCATATTACCCATAATCCAAGGAGTTTTCCAATCATGTACCCAATAGCCTAAAGCATAATCCAGACGGCAGTTCAAAGTTAACCCTTTCCATGAAGTATTAATGTTAAAGCCTCCGGTCCAATGAGGTATCGTATTACCCAATTTCACCCGGTCATAATCATCAATCACACCATCCCCATTCACATCCTGCCATTTCACATCACCAGCCTGTATAGGCAGTCCTTTCTCCTTTTCGGCATCCGACAATTTAGCCCAAGCTTCAGGGCCATAAAGCACTTTGGCATCTGCTCCATTTTCCGTATAAGTGGATCTGTCTATCAGATTGCCTGGAATCTCACTCTCACTCTTATAAATACCAAGAGATTTAAAGGCGTAAATCACACCATATTCCTGTCCTTCCTGATAACCACCTACCCATTGTCTTTCATAGGTACCATCTGCCAGCTTGCGTCCCGTATAAACCTGATAGGCATCCTGCATATTATTCGGCAATCCATTGTACGGTAATGAGATAATCTTATTCTTATTATAAGCGGTATTCATACTAACTGTAAATTTCCAATCTTTGGTACGCAAAACATTGGCAGTCAATTCCAACTCCATACCTTGGTTTTGTACTTCTCCATTGTTAGAAAGGAAAGAAGAAACTCCGCTATGAGAAGGCAGGGTGATTTCTGCAAATTTATCCTGTGTATGTCTATTATAATAGGTGAAGTTCAAGATATATTTGTTATTCAGAAAACCAATATCGAAACCTGTCTCGAATGTGTACGATTTTTCCCATCTCATGGTGGGATTAGGCAAATCGTTTATCATCAAAGGAACTTTGCCATTATAGTTGGGTACTATTTTACCATCTTTATCTTTCATAATACCATAAGAACCTTGAACCGTATAATAATCAAGTCCTGTCACTACATTACCATTAGCATCCAGTACACCAGACACATTTCCATTGGCTCCGTAACTAGCACGAATTTTAGCATAAGAAAGTACATTGCTACAAGACTCCATAAAATTCTCTCTACTCAATACCCAACCGGCTGATATACCGGGAAAGGTTCCCCAACGGTTATCTTTTGGCAGTTTGGAGTATCCGTCGCGACGTAAAACAAGGCTCAGCAAATATTTGGACTTATAATCATAATTCACTCTGCCAAAGAATGAAAGAATACGCTGTCTGTAATGCCAAGAATCTATTTGCCGCACTCCGGCAGCAGTCGAAGTATAATTCAAATCCTGAAAATCAGATAATGGAGATCCATAACCAGATGCCGAAAAACCTTTCTTGTATGAGTCATAATATTCTACACCTACCATCGCATCCATAGAATGATCTTGCCGGAATGTAGTCTGATAATTCAAGATTCCATTGTAAGTCTGGTCTAAAAGCCGTTCATGTTTGTTGGAAGTACTATGATTAGTATCATACACCGGTCCTGTAGCTACAATATAGTCCCCTTTGAAGAACTCTCTGCTATCATCAAAATAGAACCAAGTTCCTGTGGTCTTGAATGTCAATCCTTTCATTATATTAAAGGTAAAAGACTGGCTCAGATTAAACTTGTCCGTATTATTATCATAATTCAATGCATCCTCATACACTTTCACTGTAGTCCAGCCACGAGCATAAGAAGCCACGGCAGGGCCTGCCAACCAATCACCGTCCGGACTTTTCACACGGAATGTAGGAGGAACGGACAAGGTAGTACTGAAAAAATTACCTTCACCGGCATATCCTGCACCACCATCGTCCCATTTGGCATCGGTAAATGTCAAAGAAGAATTAGAAGTAAGCCAAGGCTTAATTTTATAATCTGCATTGATCGTGAAGTTCAAACGGTGATACCAGTTGTTCATCGCATTTCCTTCGCTGCGATTATAGCCTAGGCTTGCATAATAATGTCCTTTATCATTGCCACCGGATACACTCAAGTTATAATCCTGAGTAATAGCCGGAGATTTGATATTATAATCTTTCAGTTGATTATCACAATAAATCAATTTTTGTCCCGGATTCACTGGGTCATCCATTGTCTGCCAACCTTGTTTTAACAGGAAAGCCAGGTCATTTGTATAATTCATAACACCCCATACAGCTGTATTATCCTTATTACCATTAAGTACATTCCCTTTTTCATCAAAATATCTGTTTCCCGTTCCGTAAGGCTGTGTTCCGGATAAAGTCGCATCACTGGCAAATCCATGCCAAGCACCCGATTTATCCTGCCATATATGCGAAGACCGATAAAATGCCGAACGCATATAATACAAATAATCATGAGCATTCAAAAATTCATACTGGCTATGAAAAAAATTGAAACCGACTTTCGCACTCAAATTTATTTCCGTATGTCCTTCCGAACCTCTTTTAGTAGTAACAAGAATTACACCATTGGAAGCACGCGCACCATAAATAGCCGTAGCACCAGCATCTTTCATGACCTCCAAAGACTTGATATCCTCCGGATTCACATCACTCAACGACTCGCGTACAGCACCATCGATAATAACCAAAGGTGAACCGCTACCATCCAGATTGGTACCACCACGAAGCACCAAAGTAGGAGTGGAATTCGGATTACCGCTAGTTTGCTGTACCCTTAATCCTGCCACTGCACCAGAGAGTGCTTGCGCCGGATTAGTATGGGCCCCCGTACTTAAAGTAGAATTGTCAACTTTAGCAATGGAATTAGTCATCTTGGAACGAAGTTGTGTGCCCCCATAACCTGTTATCACCACTTCATCCAAAGTCTTATTGTCTTCCTGCAGCTGAACATTCAGAAACGTTTTTTTCCCTACCAACATTTCTTGGGTCAGATAACCGATATAAGAAAAGACCAAAGACGCTTTTTCACTTACCACTAACGTAAACCGGCCGTCTATATCAGTTATAGTACCATTGGTAGTACCTTTCTCTATTATATTAGCCCCAATAATTGCTTCTCCTTTGGCATCGGTCACTATACCTTTGACAGTCACTTTATCTTGTTGCATAACAATGGGACGCGTTTCTTCTCTAGAAATGGCCTTGCGAATTATTACTTGTCTGTCACGGATATGATATTCCAAATCAGTACCGGCAAACATTTGTTTCAGTACCTCCTCTATTGTTTTATTTCGTACATCCACATTGACACGACGAGACAAATCAATATCTGTACGATATATAAAAATAAATTGACTATTTTTTTCTACCCAATTAATCACACTCTTCAAAGTCTGGTTCTCCATGGAAACGGTAAAGCTGGTTTGTTCCGCATAACTCATTTCCGCAAAAGCCTCTTCATAACCTGTAAATGTTAAAATCATGGCTAAACTCATACATTTTGTGAATTTAGGCATGAGTTTTATTCTATTCGTGTATTTTTTCATATATTTGATTGTTTTTTCTATTTATTTCAAGGTAAATAATTAAACAACGATTCAGTGACCAGATAGTACGGCAAATACTGTCTGGTTTTCTTTTTTTACATCCTTCTTTTATTCCATAGGCTAAAGTATTTTAAGGTTCAACAATTCTCATTTAAGGCTCACATAGATTTCATCTTTATCATTTATTGTATAATGCAATGATAATGAAAGACATAAGTTATCCATAACATTGGTAATATCTGTTTGAAGATCCAGTTTTCCTGACAATGACAAGGTCGTAATCTCTGCATCATACCGTATTTTACACCCATAATACCGCTCAAGCTTCTTTAAAACATCTCCTACGGGTCTTTGATGAAGCAGCAATAAATTATCCTTCCAACTGATGTATTCGGACACATCAACCTTACGTACCTGCGTTTTATTGCCTTTAATATCCACCAATTGATTAGGTGCTAATCTTACTTTGCTCTTATTCTCAGTAGTTACTTCCACGCTTCCACGTACTAAAACAACAGATGCAGCCTCATCCTCCCTATAGGCACAGACATTAAACGAAGTACCCAGCACGCGTATATCAAACTCTCTTGTTTTGACAACAAATGGGCAATCCTTCCTTTTGGCTACATCCAGATAAACCTCCCCCTCTACCAAGATTTCACGTTTCCGTTCTTCAAAAATATCCGGATATATCACTTTACTACCTGAATTTATATAAATTCTAGTACCATCAGAAAAAGTAATATCAGCTCTTTTCCCATTAGGAACCATTATTTGATGCATTTCATTCTTTACAGATGAAGCCTGGGATATTTTAGTATTTAATGCATACTGCTGAATATTCGAACTTCCTAAAGTATCATATTTTAAAGAAGCATCATTTTTCAGATTCATAGCTTGGTTATCTGTTATCAGAATCACCTCATCACCGCAAATGGAAGTCGTGTCATTCAGCAATGCTATATCAAGCTCCGTACCCTCATCAACATTGGTACTCCACCAGTTCATAACTAAAGCCAAAGCAATCGCTGCCGCTATCGACAAAGACCACCTATAAATATGACGTCTGTGGGGAACCTTTTTTTCCCTTCCTACTCGTTTCATCACGTCCTGAAAAGATTTGTCTACATCAACAGATTCCAGTTCATCTGCTTCCCGAATCTTCTCAGTCAGGCATTGAACTGTTTTACGAAATTCATCTGAATTATATATTGTTTTGGCATTTATAACTAATTTGACACTATATGAGAAATAACAAAAACATTAAAATAATAGACATTAAGAACAAATGGACACTTGATAAATAAACTATAACAAAATGTTATAATTATATATTTTCTGCTTGTGTCAACTTAAATTTATAAAGTTATATAACATAATATTATAGTCTATCTTTTCTTTGTATTTATTTGCATATTTAACTTTTTATTGTTATATTGCAAAAGAATCAAAGAAAAGGAGGCTGTATGAAAAAGTCAATGAATTTTCTAGAGTTTACTCAGAAATTTTCGTCTGAGGAAATATGTATTCAAACGCTTGAGCATGTAAGATGGGGTGGTAAGGTTGTTTCTCCGTTTGATCCTACATCCAAGGTTTATAAATGTAAAAATCATAAGTATAAATGTAAGAATACAAACAGATATTTTACTGTAAGAACTGGTACATATTTTGCGAACAGCAACCTTTCTTTTATGAAATGGTTCTATGTTATATGGTTGATCACATGCAATAAGAGAGGTATTTCATCCTGCCAAATATCTAGAGATATTGGTGTTTCCCAGAAAACTGCATGGCACATGCTACATAAAGTTCGGAAAGCTATGGCAAAAGAAAATGATTATAGCCTTGAAGGAGAAGTTGAGATTGATGAGTCATTTGCAGGTGGAAAAAATGCAAACCGACATAAGGATAAAAAAGTGGAGAGATGCCAGGGGAGAAGTTTTAAAGACAAAGTTCCTGTTTTTGGACTAATAGGCAGAAATGGGGATTTGGTTGCCAAAGTAGTAAGCGGAACAGGTTCATCCAAGCTGCTTCCAATTATAAGAAAGTATGTTGAAGAAGGAAGTACAATATATACTGATGGATGGGATTATGGCGAAGTATCCGAAATGTACAACCAAATATCTGTAGATCACGGGCATAAATATTATGGTATTACTTATTACAATGATAATAAAGAAACGGTGATGATTACTACCAATACGATAGAAAACGCTTGGTCTGTTTTCAAGAGGATATATGCCACATATTACCATATAAGCAAGAAATATATGCAACGTTATGTAGATGAGTTTGTCTTTAGATTTAATACCAGAAAACTTAGTGATTCTGACAGATTTAGATTACTTTTGCAATACAAATTAAATGTAGCATAGGAGGATATTTGAATGAGCAATAAAGAAGAAAAATCTAAAGAACATAAAAAGAAAAACAAATATATTGTGAAAGATAAAGACGGAAATATATTACCAATAGATATCCCTGATGAGTTTATGGATGGCCTAAGAGCAATGCTGAAAGAAGAACAAGAAAAAGTAAAAAACAGAGGACGTAATCCGCTTAAATAGTTAAGATTACGTAAAAAAACTTTGATTCAATGGAATATTTTTTTGTAGTTTTATATATTTGTTCTTGGTTTTGAAAAATATATATTATGGATAAAAAAAAAGAGCCTAACTTCCAAATGCAACTTGCAGTAATAGATAGAGAAGTTGACAACTTTCACATCAATCAAAGACTGATAGATGGATATATAAATGCTACATCTTTATGTAAAGCATGTGGTAAAAATTTTGCTGATTATAAAAGATTAAAGACTACATCGGAGTTTAATGCTGAGTTATCATCCGAGGTGGGAATTCCCATATCGGCTCTAACTCAGATAGTTAGTGGCGGTATTCCTCAGTTTCAAGGAACTTGGGTACACCCTCAAATAGCTATTCATTTAGCTCAATGGGTATCTCCTAAATTTGCTGTTCTTGTTACAAAATGGGTATTTGAATGGATGCAAGGTTCTTTCAGTAAGAAAAATATACCTTATCATCTACAGCGGTATTTACTAAACAGAGGAAGAATACCTGTTGGGTATTTCTCTGTATTTAATGAAATTGTATATAGCTTAATAGCTCCTTTAGAAGAAATGGGATATACACTGCCTGATAAACTTGTTCCAGACATATCAGAAGGAAAAGTTTTTTGCAACTGGCTTAGAAAGGAGAAAAATATAGACCCATCAACATTTCCAACATATATACATGAGTATGGAGATGGAAGAAAGATTCCTAATGTAAGATTATATCCTAATGAGTTATTGCCAGATTTTAGAGAACATTTTAACAATGAATGGTTATTGCAAAAAGCTGAACAATATTTTTTAAAAAAAGATATAAAAGCAATACCATATCTCCAAAAAATGGTACTTCAATTACCAAAAGCTCAGAAATGTGAAATAAAAGAAATAAGATCAAATGATGATTTTGACAAAGGCATAGACAATATTATAGGATTTGAAGAAAATTGAAATATATGGCCGGAGTTGTTACTCCGGCCATTCTTATAATTAGGGTTCATTTGGTCCTATTAAAGTTTTATCATCAATGGATATTTTTGTATCCCCTCCTTTTTTTAGTATAAATACTTGTTGAACCCATTTACCTATGACATTCCCTATTGATAAATAAACTTTTACTTTATATGTTTCTGGATCAGCAGTAAATGTATGTATATCTCCTGCTTTGCATTCTATTGATTTATTACCAATCTTATCCCCATTATCATTATACTCAAATAAACGGACAGTACTAGAAAGGTTAGAGTGCACATCAAAAGAGAGTGTATAAGTTGTGGCAACATCATCATCGTCATTTGAACATGCGGAAAACGTTAGAAACATAACTGTAAGTAACATCGTCATACTTAATAACTTTTTCATAAACTTGAATTTTTATGGTTAATACTAAAAATAAAGCTCCACTAATTTCAGCAATAACCACGCATTACAAGTATACAAGGAAGCGCAGACTATCGCCCATACGCCTTCTTGGCTCACCACAAGCCACAATACATTATGGGGAAGTCTACGCCTATAAGGTTTCAACTCACCCAATATGTATTGGTTCATTTATAGCTCGTTTTATTTCCGAGGTGGTGATTCAGAAGGCGATTGAGCTATTTTATATGTCAGTACAACGATTGGATATATCCAATCTTATTTGTATATTCAAGTGCAAATATATTAAATATTTCATATTATATAACTATATAAACCAATTATTTTTTTTACAGTAATATAAATAAGGTGTAATTGACTAAATTAGTATATTTGTAACCACAACAACAATAACAGCGGTTGCACTCTTATTTTGTTGTGTAAAATAGTATATAATTGCCATTGTTTTTTTATTTTTCATCGAAAAACCTTTTTATTAAGAAAACGGTGCCCGATAAAAAAGGTACTCATAAAAAAGAAAAGAAAAGATCGG
>OLDD01000149.1_pt1 | contig 21714 bp, 10 predicted proteins | sample 1607881 | NCBI WGS metagenome assembly OLDD01 (sample SAMN02674697, study PRJEB24791) | human gut metagenome, SKBSTL033 | isolation source: stool | host: Homo sapiens | place: USA | reverse complement strand
TTTTGAGTATTAATAACTTATTTAATAATCGTCTCGTTTTAACGGGACACTAGTGTTTCCTGATATGTTCTGTCGAGGAAGGTAAAAACAAGCCTTACAAGAATCTCAACGGAGAAATTTGGGTGAAGCAAGGAGCCGATAAACGTCGCATTACAGAGAACTCGGAGATTCTTGCCCTGTTTCAAGACTCAGGCAGTTATCAACCAGATGCCGCTGGTGTGAACGGTACGACGTTTGATGATATTGACCGCTATGCCATTGACGAATACCTTCAGAAGGTTTATGCTACGACGTTAGACGGATTTGGAGGTAAGGCGGAACAGGTATTAAAGAATATACATATTCTTAATCATCATGGCGTACCGACACTTGCCGGATACCTGTTCTTTGGCAAACATCCAGAGTACAATTGTCCAACTTGCATGGTAAAAGCCGTATCATTTTTCGGAAATGATCTCGCAGGCACACAATATCGTGACTCCAAAGAAATATTGGGAAATATGTCGCAGCTTTACAACAAGAGCATGGCTTTTCTCAAAGCCAATCTGCACAATGTGCAGGAAGAAGGAGCATCGTTCAATACGTTAGGCAAGTTGGAGATAGCAGAAGAGGTTTTGGAAGAAGTTGTTCAGAATGCACTTGTGCATCGTGATCTGCTTCGTCCTGCTCCCATCCGCCTTTTCGTCTTTGACGACAGAGTGGAGGTAATCAGTCCTGGAGCTTTGGCTGGCGGACTAACAGAAGAGGATATACGCAATGGTAAGACCTACCAGCGTAATCCGTATATGGCCACCTTTGCCACCAATGCCTTATATTATAAAGGTATAGGTTCGGGCATCGTGCGTATTCTTGCAGAATATCCTGATATTCGATTGGAAAACGACGTAAACGGAAAAGAGTTTAAGGTAACGATACCGAGAACTATCCAAAAGAGCGATTCTACTACCCAAAAGGAGCAATTTGAGGATATAAGTACTACCCAAAAGAGAGAAATCGCTACCCAAAAGAATTTGGATACTACCCAAAAGGAAGTATTGGAATACTTTAAAGGCAATCCTAAGGCAACCAGAGTAGATGCTGCTAATGCACTAGGTAATATTACGGAGGATGGAGTAAAATTCATTATAGCAAAATTACAGAAGAAAGGCTTGCTGAAACGTGTTGGCGGAAGAAAACACGGAGAGTGGCAGGTATTAATTTAAAAACAAAACAATATGGCACAATTAAGAAAACCCATACATGATGATGGACCTGTGAACGCTGGAGAACAGCGCTTGCTGGACTTTCTTTGTGTGAAACTGCCAGACAACTATATGGTCATTCCGAATCTCAATATCCCGATAACAGGTCCCAACCGAGTTATGAAATATTGGGAGTATGACTGTATTGTGGTAGCTCCGCATGCAGTTTATCACCTTGAGAACAAAGACTGGGCTGGCAATCTAGAAGGAGATGATTGGGCTTGGTTCCGTAGTGGTCAGGAGGTGGCTAATCCACATAAGACAGCAGGTCTTAAAAGTCGTATTCTTGCAAGTAAAATAAAAAATCAGCATCCAGATTGGCATTTCGGTCTGATTCAGACGGCTATAACTCTGAGTCATCCGCAGCAGTCTAAGTTCGGACTTGATCCTACCTGCGACTGTTACGGACAAACCTTTACCTTGGGTAATGAGCTTATTGATTTCTTGACCAATCCAGAGAGGGTAGGACGAAAAGCAGGGGCAATCCTCGATTTGCAGAATCAATTGACCGATTTGCTGACCGGTCAATCTGTAGAACGTCGCAAAACAGAACGTACGGAAATTTTTAACTATCAGATAGAGGAAGTACTTCAGGAAACGGAAGAATTTACAGAATATCTATGTGTGCCAAAGCTCATAGCCACAGCACATTATAAGATTCGTGAATATCCTCTTGATGTTGTAGGAAAGAGCCCGAAGGAACTGGAGGAACTGACGTTGAAGGTTCAGAATGCAAGTCTTGCCCAGGAGAAGATAGGTACGTCTCCATACATTGTTCAGACCATCTGTCGTATGAATGAGGAGCAGACTTACTATTATGAAATCAGCCGTTATCAGGATGAAAGTTCACTCCGCAGCAAACTGCGTTTGAAGACCTTTAAGCAGACAGATAAGATCAGTATTATCCTTGATGTGGCGCATGCATTAAAGGCAGCTCATCAGGAACAGGTATTCCATCGCAACGTTTGCCCGGAGAATATATATGTGTTTGAAGGTGGTAAGGCTGCTCTTGCCAACTTTGGCATGGCATGGTTTGTAGAACACTCTGACTTCAGTTTTACGGTGAAGAATGACATTGACATGAAATCTCCCTATTCAGCACCGGAATTTATGGAAAACGATGCCTGTGCAGCTAGTGATATATTCTCGTTGGGTGTCATCTTCTATGAGCTGATGGTCGGTAAAAAGCCATTTGATAGCAGCTTGATTTTCAGTGCAGTAATGGGAGGTAAACTGCCAGATGACCTGTTGCCAAGTAAGGTTTCAAAAGATTTGCCGGCATGGATGGATGAAATCGTGAAGCATACGATAGTGGCAAACTTAGACGAACGATGGCAAGATGCAGATGAGTTTATCACGTTTATCAATAACTCTATAGAAGAGGAAAAGAAGACAATCCAGACCGTTCATTCTACAACTGGTGGAAAAACAGAAGAGAAGAAAACCTGGTATCTGAAAGATATGAAGCCAGGAGTGAAGGTAACTCCTTCACTGACACTTCATGAAATACTGGGTAAGGGAGGCTTTGGACGTGTGTTCAAGGTATGGCATGATATGCAGAAGCAATATCTTGCCATCAAGATATTTGAGCGTGATGCATCGGTGGATAATGCTATTAACGAGTTTGAGGCATTGAAATCGCTTCATCATCCTAATATCGTTGAATTTAAATATATTGATAGAACTCAGCAAGGATTGTTCTATACCCTGATGGAGCTTCTTGAAGGAGAAAACCTTCAGAATTATACCAGGGGTGACCTTCGTTTGCCTGTTGATGAGGTATATAAGATGGCTATCCAGATACTTGGAGCACTGAAATATATGCAGGAGGAGCAAAATCCGCCAGTTTATCACAGAGACATCAAGCCAAGTAATATCATGTGGCATAAGCGTCAACTTTATAAGCTGATAGATTTCAATATATCTACCACTACAGATGACAAGTCGTTTGGCGGTACATTTCCATATATGGCTCCAGACCTGATTGTAAGTGGCAATAAGATTGATTGGGACAAGTCTGCCGACACCTTTGCTTTGGGTATTACTATGTATGAACTGTTGGCTCATGCTTATCCATGGCCAGGTAGCAACATGCGTCCAAGTATTCATACATTGCCAACAGATATCCGTAAGTATAATGATAAGCTGACGGATGAAATAGCAGAGTTTGTGATGAAGTCTATCATAACAGATAGAACCAAGCGTTTTACTTCTGCAAAAGAGATGCTTGAAGCATTACAGAAGATTGGTGTTGACAGAATATTGAAGGATACTTCATGCATCCTCGATTCTCCTACGGTAAATGCAAATCCTGTTGACTATATTAATTCTCTATATAGTCAAAGTCGTCATGGCAATAGCGGTACTCGTGCTGGCTCAAAAGCTCATGCTTTTGATGATCTTACCTATTCTGAGACAAAGCTTGATAAGGAACTGATCAAGGATATCAAGAATCTGAAGTACAAGCTGATAATCATTACCGGTAATGCCGGAGACGGAAAGACCGCATTCATCCATAGAATTGAAAGCCAAGGTACAGACAAGAAGGCGTATGATTCGAACAATGGATCTTGTTTCTATCTCAATGGAGTGCGCTTTGAATCAAACTATGATGGTTCTCAGGATGAAGATGATAAGGCAAATGACGATGTGCTGGCAGAGTTCCTTGCTCCTTTTACAAATCAGACAGACTATACAAAGGCTACTGAGGGTCGTGTAATTGCCATTAACGAAGGTAGATTGGTTGATTTCCTTTCTACGAGACAGGAGTTTAAAAAGCTTCAAGACAACATTGAGGAGTACTTTTATAAAGAAGGACATGTAGAACTGCTTCCGGGATTAATGGTTATCAATTTGAACCTTCGCTCTGTAACGGCAAAGGATGGTCAGACTCCAAGTCTGTTGGCTCAGCAGGTTAAGAAACTTACTCGTCCGGAATTGTGGTCAAAGTGTGAAGGATGTCCGATAGCTGATCGATGCTATATCAAATATAATGTAGATACGTTCCAGGACAGCAGTGCTGGAGATGAGGTAATCAGCCGTCTTGAATGGTTGGTTAGAACCATCGTATATAAGCGTGAACTTCACATTACTATGCGTGATCTCCGCTCAATGATAGCATGGATGCTTACTCGTGACTACTCTTGTGATGAAGTAAAGCAGCTGGTAGAATATGTTCAGACAGAACGTATTCCAGAATACTATTGGCAATACTATTATTTTAATCTTACAGCGCCAGTAGAAAGAACTGTGGATGATTTCATACTTCCGTCACTTGACTCAAATGACCGTCTGGTTAAATTGCTCCGTGAAACTGATGTAGCTGGTGTTGCCCTGCCTGCATTCGACCGTGATCTCTATTACAGCAGTAAGCGCCCTGATGGCTATCTGATATTCAGCGACAGAAAGCATAGTCTGCTGAATAATTTCAATGAAAATAATGTAATTATACCTGCATACGAAGTAAAGTCTGACGAAATAAGAATGAAGGTTACTAGTCGTCACAAGACTTTTGTGCGTCATCAGTATTTTGAGGGCACCATCGACTACCGCAGACGTTTGCCGTATCGTTATGCCAGCAAGTTTGAAGAGCAACTCCGTGTTGAAGATGAAAAATCACTGAACGAAACCAAGCAGGATCTGGCACGTGCCATCTCGGCAAGTGAAGGCTGTGACAATGTTCTGTTGACGGAGGGATATCTTCTGTTGGCAAGTTCTAATGTGGCTGATCCTATATCAAAGAGTTATCGCAGATTTCCTCTAGATGAGTTTGAACTGTTTGTGAATAAGACTGATCATTTGACAAAGTATATTGAGTATGAGAGTGACAGCTTGACTTTCCGTCACAAGATGGATAAATTCATCCAGTTGACAGTCAGTCTTGATCTTTATGAAATGTTGCAATATATTCGTGCAGGTTTCAGCCCTTCCGTCAATGATTTGCGTGGTCGTTTCATAGAACTTCAGATATTCAAGAACCTCTTGGAGGCAAAGACTTACTCGGAAATTCTCGTTACGAAGAATAACAGAAAATTCACCATAGTTCGTCTGGACAATAATAAGCATATAGTTATAGAACCTCTTAAAGCATAAGGAGAATACGATTATGATACTGAAATTAAAGAAAGGAACCGTCCCATTCTTGAATAAAGACTTGCTCTATGTGGATTTTAAGTCGGTAAAATTGGATCGTGTTCTTACCAATCTGTTTACTAAGATGTATGCAGATGGACAGCCTGTATCGTTGGCGTTTAGAAAAGAGTACACCATCGATATACTTAAAGATAACTTGAAAAAGTTAGAAGCCCAGGGTGTTCTCAATGGTGTAACTGACAATCCTGATGGTGTAGAAGACTGGCTTCGTAGCTCATTGTTGGAACTGGTGAACCGTGGTAATGTTATCAAGGAACATGTATCTGCCTTGAAGCCGCTCCACCTGCTTAGTTTCCGTGTGCAGAACAGTAAATATTGTAGAGACTATCGTGCTTCCGACCAACTTTACCTGATGCTGAAGAGTAATCCAGAGGTAATGAATGGGTTAGTAAAATATCTGAGTAAGGGTTGGGATAAATCTTCTGGTGAGATTAATACGCAGGAGGAACTTGATGTAGATACTACAGGCATTCTCTACATAACCAAGCCATTGCGCGAACGCAAGAGTATGAACAAGGAGGTGGATGTCATTCCATTGCCATTGTTGAAGAAGCAGGCGGCCTTGTTTACAGATGACATCCGCAGACTGCTGATTTACAAGGATAAACTCCCGAGAGCCGTCTTCATCGATTATCTCAGAATCCTTTGCGGATTGCATCTGACACTTTATACCATGAAGGTTGTTTATCTTCTGCCTAAGATGATAGAGGCAGGCTCTCGTGAGGTAGAGGATGACTGGTCTATGGTGGTAGATGTAACAGATAACTTGGATAGCATCGTAGCTCCATATGCTTGTAAGGACATAGAGCGTATGGAAAACAGCTATGGTAAGTATATTCGTGCTACTTATATGATTGACATCATACAGGATAGAAAATCCTGTAGCGTGGATGAGGCTCTCCGCATATTGAAAGAAGACAACGATAAGCAGGGTGAGTACTATGAAGTGAAACTCAAGGATATAGAGAATAATCTTCCTAACAGTGATGAAAAGGAGTTTGACAAAAACGACTTCCGTGAGATGCTGGAGTTCTTCCCTGAGAATGACTACTTTGATATGTTTGTACATGTTTTGGAGAAGTCAAACTTAGGAGCCAGCCAATATCGCTATCTTAGAGAGTTCATAGATGCAGTATCGATGAAGAACAGTTCTTCTATGCTGATGGCCGACAGCCGTTCTAAGCGCCATCCACGTCGAGGTGCTCTTGGAAGCAAGTTGCTGGAAACGATGGTTCAGCTTCTGGTGCTCAAAGAAAAACCGAATGGTGGTTACGAAACCCGTTCACTCTCTATCGATGAGTTGGCTAGTGCTATCCGTGAGCGTTACGGTCTCATCATCAATGGTATAGAAGACGAGCGCTTTGCTGATGCTGATGTAGAAATGAATGCAGCATTCCATCTGAATATGGAAGCTTTCAAGAACAAGTTGCGTCAGATTGGATTCTACACAGATATGAGCGATGCTTGTATCCTTCAAAAAATTCGTCCACGTTATAAATTGGAAGACTAATGGAAAATATTAAAACATTATATTATGAACGCTTTATTCAGCATGTCGTTGAAAGCTATTCGCCAAAGCTGAAAGCTGCCAAGCCTGGTCATTGCATGAAGATTACAGGCTTGGCGATGAAAGAACTGCGTGTATTGCTTCCACTGCTCCGTCCTTTGAATGGTAATATGGAAGTATTCATTCTTTCGGAAACAGAGAAGGGTGACGATTTTATACATGCAACGAAACTGATTGAGTTAAGAAACAATCCTGATAAGTCGGTATTGGTTCTTGTACCTTCAAACAGTCGTACATCAGCAGAAGACTCTTATGGTGATGCTACGTTCCAGAATCTTTCTGTGGCAAAACTCCAAGATACTTTCATGATGAAACTCATAGTTGAGTTGCCTGAGGAGAAAAAGTATTTATGGAAACAGATGACAGATTTGTTTGAAGAGATTAAGCCTTCAAGATCAGCGGTGGTAAAATATCTGCTTTATCTCGAAATAGAGCAGTATGCCGATGAAGCTTGGGGAAATGGGCTCTATCTGTTTGGTATGTTGCCAGATAAGGATCTTGTAAAAAACGAGGGATCTGTAAGAAGAAGATTCATGCTCAATAAAGAGAAGGTATCATCTGTGATGGCAGATTTTTCTATAACTGCAGCCGATAGAATTGCAAGTTTACCTCTGGTTAGAAATACCGTTCAGAAGGAATTAATGCAATACTTTACGACGACAGATCATATAGAGGATGCACTGTCTCTTTTTGAGAATATCCATGATTTTCACCCAGAATTCAACTATGCAGAATTGCCATGGATTGATAAGGGTATTGAGGATAAGCCTATAAAGGTTAAGGTTGATATTGTTCCTGGAAAGGAACCAAAGAAAGAACTCGTTCGTGATGCTGATACGGGAACTTTGTTTTTGGGTATCCCACAGGAAAAGAAAGGTAAGGTATCATTTACCATCACTACAGATCCATCTCCAAAAGACTATCCTGATATCTTTTCTTTTGAGATCGCATTGGTGAAAATCGATGACTTCTCAGAAGTAGGGGTTTTGAAAAAGGCAAAGGTAGGAACCAATAAGCGTGCCTCCCGAAAACTTTCGTTGAATATATCTCATGGTATGTTTGAAGAAGGTGAATATCTGCTCCGTGTTCGTGCTCTTGACGAAAATGGAATCGTTCTTGATGCCTTGAAAGAATTTAAGGAAGAGCGAGTACAGGCTGCCTGGCTTGATGCTAAAGAGCAAAATCCAAATCTCCAGATGGAACAATTTCGTTTGGAGCAGCATGTGGCGTATTGTAACGAATCAGAAAGCTTTACTATCACAGAAGATGATTTCATAGATGATGGTACTGTTGATAAGCGTGGAAAAGTAAACAGTTTTACTCAGGGTATCATACATTATCGCAGTACCCATCTCTATAAGGGTGAAGAGTTGGAACTCCCTCTGGGAGGAACGGATAGAAATGCTTGGATAGAGGGGTCTCTCAACAATACATACCAATTTGATTTTGGCGCAGCTTATGCTTATCAGATACAGTTGCCTAAGAAGCTGATTCAGCTTGAAACAACTTTCTTGCAGAATGATTCGGCTTTCGGACATGTGGAGGCTTTTCTTAGTGGAAATCCTACAGATACAAAACTCTTGGACCCAACTGACAAGGCAAGACAATTTCCATTGTTCGTCGAAGCAAAAGGATTGAATATTCCAAATGAACTTTCGGCATTGCGTGAGGAATTGTTTGCCGTGATTCGTGAATCTGCAGATCATGGAGAAGGTTTGGTATGTACTACTGATTTCACGACAAATATGGGTCTTGTAAAAGCATATCTGTCTGAATATGATACATGGTTGAGAAATGCGGGTGAACAGAATTTGAATGAAGAGCAATTTATTACTCTCCAGAATCTTGATACTGTTCGTCTCACTGTTGAGTTGCCAGATGGTTCAAATACCCATGTAAAACTCATCACACCACTTCATCCATTGCGTCTTGCCTGGATGGTAAATCTCTATGAGTTATATCAAGACTGGGAAGAAAAGACACTGGAGCACCCGTTGTATCGTAAGGCCTGGTATAGAAAATTGGATAAGTTATTCCTAGGTCTCTTGCCAATGGAAATTGCTCCGCTGATACTCTGTGAGAACTCTTTGAAAGAGGCATACCAATACATCGGAGAGATTACTTTCGGTTGGGGTGCATATGCACAACCAGCCTTTGGTCAGGAATCATTTGCTTCAGGTTACCGCCAGTTGAAATCATATACAGCAATGTTGCTGAATGTGGCTCGTGAGAAACGAATAGACAGCGATGTAAGTAAAGAGTTGGTTGTTCGTCATCTTTTCAATTACGGACTATCTCATCCTTATACAGATAAACTGGTTATCAACTTGTTCAATGCCGGTGATGCAGCGGTATTTGCACAAGCTCTTATTGAATTGGAGAAAATCGGTTTGGGAATTGGACTGACTTATGAAGTGCGTTTGTTCTCAGATAACAACATGTTGCAATCAGGTGAAGCCTTTAAGGATTTACTTGATCCTGATGCTGCTGGTGCTCCTGAGGCAGAGGTCTTCTCACAAGTTTCTGCTAATCGCTTGTTTCCAAAACTGCGCTTCTCGTTGAATAGGGTTAGCGATTTTATAGATGATCATAACAAGTATCAGGCACATCTGTCATTTCTGGTAAATCCATTTGCCGTCAATACCGAATTAGTACGTCCTGATGAATTGAGCCGTTCTTTCTATTTGAATGGTACGATTTGCAGAAATGTGGTTAATGCCGTAAAGGAAGGTAAGTCATTTGTTTGGAATCGCTATTTCTCAAATAAGACTTTGCCAAATCCGGTATCTGAGTCGGCAAATATGGAAGTCAGCCTGTTCGCTCGTCTGCAAGAGGCTACAGGTAAATTGCTTTCTTCAACGCTTGAAGAATCTGTTCCGGCAACAACTCTCCGCTTGAAGGAGAATGACATGATGCTTCTATCTTTCGTGCATGACAGTAGCGACTGGGTAATCACCTTTGATAAGAATATGGGACCAGAGTTCTATGATCTTCCTTGTTTGGGTGATAATGATAATCTTTATCTCCTCGACTATATTCCAGGCGAGGAAGCAACAGGTGTGTCATCATATCTGACCACAAAGCCTACAAGCGAAATTGGAGCTCTGATGATACCTTTGTTCAAGGAATATGGTATTAATCTGGAAAAGTATGAGAATTTCAAGCAGATACTGGAAGATGTACGTTCTGTAAGTAGTTCGCTTATCATGCAGGTTAACGCAACTTCTCGTAAGGGATTTGAGGTTATAGGAACAACTTTGTGTAAACGCTTCTTAGAAAAGAAAGGTATTACCAAAGAGTCTTTCCTTATTCCGATTGACCTCCATAAGGAGCTGTTTGTGGACTTGGATAACGAAAATAAGGAGCGTGCAGATAATCTTGTTGTGAAAATTGATTCTGCAAAGAAAGAGATACTCTTTACAGTAGTTGAAATTAAGTGCCGCAATGCTCATTACAATATGGAAGAACTTCATGCTAAGATGGTTAATCAAATAGAAAATACCATCTTTGCCCTTCGATCTCACTTTGAAATGGCCGTCGATGGGTACGACCGTCTCGATAGAGAGTTAAAAGTGCTTGAACTGAAGTCTTTTCTGGAGTTCTATATCCGCCGAGCAATGCGATATGGACAGTTGGATCCATTATATGCTCATGAATATTTGGAATTTCTGAGCAAATTGGCTGATGGATATACAATCCGTTTCAAGCAACTAGGAGTGGTTTTCGACTTTACCCAAATGGAACGTCAGAAGAAAGATTTCTATGGGGATGCTGTGATTTATACTATGGGGGAACCTGTGATAGGAGAAATTCTAAATACAGAAGGCTCTCTTGATACTCAGGCACTTGAGGCTATGGACAAAGAATTTGTTAATTATTTTGAGCCTACATATAGTCCGGTGAATGTGCATGTGGATGATGCCATTCTTCTTCAGCAGAATCAGAATACTGAAGAATCTGAGCAAAATGATGAATGCGAGATTGTCATTCCGAAGAAAACAACAGTTACATCTGATGTAGAAACGCAACCGAGTTCTGAACATACGGCTGTTTCGTCAAATGAACAAAATGAACAGCCGTCAGTTTCGTTTACACCTGTAGAACAATCTCATGTTGGGCAGTCTCAATCTGGGAATGGCAGTGCTGGTAATGTGACTATAGAAAATGTATCGCAAGAAATTTCGGATCCGGATTATCAAGAGCCAAATTGCGATGTAATCATAGGAAAAAATGGTGCTTCTCCTCAGTATGGTGTGCTGGGTAAGATGATTAGTAATGGGCGTGTCATAGGTCTGGATTTGAACGAGTGTAATACAGTTAGCTTGTTTGGTGTTCAGGGTGCCGGTAAGAGCTATACTATTGGTTCCATAACAGAGATGGTACTTCGTCAATTTTCCAAGGTGAATAAGCTGCCAGCTCCGATGGCAAGTGTCATATTCCACTATAGTGACAGTATGGATTATGCTCCAGAATTTACTTCTATGGTATATCCAAACGATGAGTCTGGTCAATTGGCTAAGCTGAAAGCAGAATATGGTGCAAAGCCAGGCAATATTAAGGATGTAATCTTATTGGCTCCTGAAAGCCAGGTTGAAACCAGAAAGTCGGAATATCCTGATCTTGAAGTCCATTCTATTGGCTTTGATTCTTCAGAATTGTCTGTTAAGGACTGGATGTTTTTACTTGGTGCTATGGGAAATGACTCTACTTATATAAAGGAGTTAAAGCAGATAATGAAGGCATGTCGTAATGATATGAGTTTAGTAAACATCCGAAATGGTGTGGCAAACAGTAATCACATGAGTTCTTCTCAGCGTTCTCTTGCAGAACAAAAACTTGATTTCGCTGAAGAATATATCACGGATGGAAATAAGTTGCAACAGTATTTGAAACCAGGAAGGCTTATCATTGTTGACTTGCGTGATGAATTCATAGAAAAAGATGAGGCTCTTGGGCTTTTTGTGGTAATGCTTAATATCTTCTCTTCAGTGATGAGGGTTGATGGCCAGGCATTCAACAAGTTTATCGTTTTTGATGAAGCTCACAAGTATATGAACAATAAGGAATTGGTTAGTTCTATAACAACAGCCATTCGTGAGATGCGTCATAAAGGAGTTTCTATCATGATTGCCAGTCAGGATCCAATGAGTCTTCCAACGGAGATTATAGAGCTAAGTTCTATTGTTGTTATGCATAGATTCAGTTCTCCTGCATGGGTAAAACATGTTCAAAAGGCAATAACTCCGCTCCAAACGCTTACTGCAACAGAAATGGCTGCACTTGGTTCTGGAGAAGCTTATCTGTGGGCAAACAAGGCTTCAGACAAAGCTGTTACTCAACGTCCAATAAAGGTAAGCATACGCCCTCGTGTAACAAAACATGGTGGTGATACGATTCAAGCGGTGAAGTAATATATGAAGGTATTTGAATATACAAACAAAGGTAGTAGGGAAGAGAACCAGGACTATGTTGTTCATGGTTCTCTTTCTGAAGAATCTTGTGCATTTGTTGTAGCTGATGGCATGGGAGGCTATTCTGAAGGTGCTATGGCGTCGAAGGTAGTTGGTGACGCTTTGCTAGACTTTATCGAATTAAACTATACAAGTTTTGAACCTGCCATTTTGTTGAAGGAAGCTATTTCATTTGCTAACGATGCACTTATGCTGAAACGTATAGCGCTTGGTGTCTCAAAGATGGGATGTGTTGTAACTGTTCTTTTTATTACTAAGGGGTATGCATATCTGTCATGGTTGGGTGATAGTCGTATATATATGTATAGGGATGGTAAAGAAGTCTATCGCACGGAAGACCATTCTGTCATAAATGAATTAGCTAAGATAAGGAGTCTTGTACCATCAAGTTATGATAAGTATGCTTCTGTTGTCACAAAGTCTATAATGGGCGATGTTCCGGTAGATGTTGCTCCTATACGTAAAGTCAAAATCGAAAAAGGTGATATTTTTATCCTTTGTACGGATGGACTTCATAAAGAACTTGACATGACAAGAGTAGTGGATTATAATGAAAACAAGAAGGATGATTTTGATTCATTTGCTCCTCGTGTTTCTGATAATTTTTCATTCATAAAGATTGAAGTATGATATTAAATGATACTATAATTGATGATATTAAAAGAAAGTCTGGACTTATGTTTGATAAGGCCGTAGATTTTGGTCTGTTATCATCTTATATATATAAGGATACTGGACGAACTATTGGCGTAACAACCCTAAAGCGCCTATTTAATTACATCAATGATGAGAGAAAAACGAGCGAGTACACTCTTAATACAATAGCATTGTATATGGGGTACAAATCTTGGGACATTTATTCTTCTTCAAAGATGCTAGATAGTGAATGGGGATATAAAGATGAAACTCTCTATATCAATGCCTTAGAGGTTGGTACGAGAATAATGATTCAGTATTTGAACCGAGTTGTGAACTTTGAAGTATGTGCAATAGATGGGCAAAACGTTCTTAAAGTTACTTCAACCCAGAATAGCAGTTTGAAAGAAGGGGATATTCTTTTTGTTTGTAAAATAAAAAAGGGTGATATCCTGGAGGCGAATAAAGTGCTTAGAGGGTTAAATGTTGGCAATTATAGAACTAATGGAGAGATCAAAGTTATAGAGATTGTTAATAGTTGAAAATGCAATAAACAAAAACAAAGTCATCTGTTTGAACAGATGGCTTTGTTTTTGTTATACAGTTTGTGGAACTACTTAGAATTATTTAATAGTTTGTCAATGCTGAATGTAAAGGTATAATCATTCTGTACATTCTCAATCATGATTGGCATCATGATAGTCATAGTCTTGCCTACATATGATGAAGCTTGTGCATCTCTTGTGGCTGCATCGTTATAAACGCATGGTATCAAGTACTTTTCTCTCCATCCTCCATATTGACCAGATACGAAATAGACGTTGTCTGTAGGTAAGAGTAGGTCTGATAAACTTGCACCTTTAGGTACTGTAGAGGCTGGTTGACTGTTGTTGCGCTCATTGTATTTCACACCAGAGTGCATTACTCGACCAGTTTGGCCTTTGTAATCAACATAGCTTATATCATCCCAATTAATTTTAAGGGTATGTCCGGACTTGTTGGTTAAATCAAAATTAAACTGTTTGGAGCCAACATACCATACGATATTAATATAATCATCTTCATAACGATACTTGTTGGTTGTTCCATCCTGGAAGTTTACTACCTTAGTATCTCCAAACTGCTGTTTTGCATTAGCAGGACTCTCTACAGTTTTTAATCCAATAGAATAGTCTGCTACATAGCTTTTGAAAGCACCACATGAAGTCATAGCTATTAAGGCTATGGCTGTACATAAAAGATTTCCTAGTTTCTTCATTACTTATATATTTTAGAGTTGAACATTTCTAGAATGCAAAGATACAATAATATTTGTTTAGTTGTATCATTTTGGCAAAACGTGGACAAACATGGATGAATACCTCATTTAGTTTTTGTTTAAATAGGTTAGAAGAATATTCGTATTAAAAGAGCGTTACTAAATGGCATGAAATAGTGTGAAAGTATACCTTGCTTTTGGCTGTTACTATAGATTAGCATTGAAATATGTTGCCAAAATGTTGCCAAAAATAGAAAAGGAAAAATCCCAACTGCTTATTATCAAGCAGTTAGGATTTTCTTCAGTGCGCCTGATAGGACTCGAACCTACACGGCCTAAACCACTAGATCCTAAGTCTAGCGCGTCTACCAATTTCGCCACAAGCGCATTCTTGGGTGCAAAGATACAATAATAATTTGAATAAAAAGAATAAAAATGAAAAAAATGATGGTTTTACTTGCTTTTTACGAGAAATAATGGTAATTTTGCAAACAGATACTGTTCTATTTTTATTTTGTAAAAAAACGAAGGCAGGACAGTAAGGACAGATAAAAACTATAATAACAGGAATATGAAAAAAATATGGGTTATGATGCTGGCTACATTGATGGTTTCTTCCACGATGATGGCTGGAAATGTGAAGAAATCAACTACTCTTCCTATTGTGGGAGAGGTCGTAAAGGCTTCTCATCCGATGATTCAGTATGTTGGGCGTGTGAGCTTTGCTAAGAATCCTGATGTAGCCAGTTTCAATTATCCGGGAACTACGATTGAGGCTAGTTTTCAAGGGTCTTCTCTGAAAATGCTGTGTCGCCCGAAATCGGGATATTTCATGGCGCAGATTGATGGTTGCGAACCTTTCAAAGTGGGCTTTAATGCCGAACGCGATTCGGTTGTTACCCTGGCTGCGGCTTTGCCAAAGGGGGTGCATCATGCTAAGGTGATGTATGTGATAGAAGGCTTGTTCCGCAAACCGGAATTCAGGGGATTCGTTCTTGATAAGGGATGCCAGCTCGTTGAGGCTCTGGCTCTTGCGGAACGGAAGATTGAATTTATCGGAAACTCCATCACCTGCGGTTATGGCGTAGAAAGTATCAACATGTCTGATCCTTTTGAGGATGAAACGGAGAACCATTGGCTTACTTATGCCAATATTGTAAGTGACAGTCTGAAGGCTCAGCATACTTCTATCTCCCGCAGTGGTATCGGTGTATATCGTAATTATAATGGTCCGAAGACAGGTGATGCCGATAACATGCCTTGGCAATATGAATATACCTTATTTGACCAGCATGATGAAAAATGGGATTTTGCCAAGTATCAGCCTCAGTTAGTCTGTATCAATCTGGGTACGAACGATCTTTCTACCAAGAATTATGATATTCAACTCTACGAGAAAAATTATCGCATGTTTCTTAAAACGGTACGTAGTAAGTATCTTCATGCAAAGATTGTGATGTTGACAGGTCCGATGCTCGGCGAGAAGGAGAGTAGCAAGCAGCGAACTGTGCTTGATAGAATCTGTGCTGATGCCAATAAAACTGATAAGAATATTTACCGTTTCGATTTCTGTTTCCAGAAAGGAGATTTAGGTTATGGCGCCAGCTGGCATCCTAGTATGTTGCAGCATCGGAAGATGGCAGCAGAATTGCTTCCGTTCCTGAGAAAACTGATGAATTGGAATTAAATGAAATTGCATGTTTCCAAAACAAAATTATATGATAACAATGAACACAAAAAATCTATTATTATTGGCATCTCTTACATTGGCGATGCCTCTGACAGCACAGACTCCGCAAGAGGATTTCAAGCGGGATATTACGCTTTCGGGTAGTAACTATGTAGCTTATCGTGGTCCGCAGAAGCAGTTGACTGCGGCTCCTAAAGGTTATAAGCCTTTCTATCTGAGCCATTATGGCCGGCATGGTTCCCGCTATATGATTGGCAAGAAGGCTTATGATGTGCCTTATTTCTCTCTGCTCAAAGCGAAGCAGGAGGGCAAACTGACAGCTAAGGGCGAGGAAACGCTGGCTAAGGTGAAGATTATTCGTGAGGAGGCGAAGGGGCGCGATGGCGAACTGACTCCGCTCGGAGCTCTCCAGCATCAGGGTATCACCAGAAGAATGATGGAGCGATTCCCTGAGATTTTTGCCGGTAATACGAATATTGAGGCCCGAAGTACTTTGGTAATCCGATGTATCCTCTCTATGGAGAACGGTTTGCAGCAGATGCTGCGCATGAATCCGAAACTTCATATCTTCCATGATGCCAGCGAGCATGATATGTATTATATGAACCAAGACGACCGATACCTGGATAGCTTGAAGAACAGCGTGGGTATCAAGGTGGCACAGCAGGAATTTGCACAGAAGCACGTTAGCTATAGCCGTGTGATGCAGGAACTGTTCAACGACCCTGCCTGGGTGAAGCAGAATATCAACCAGGGTGACCTGAACAGAAAACTTTATAAGATGGCAAGCTCAATCCAAGGCACGGAACTGAGGGGCAAGGTTTCGCTCTATGACCTCTTTACGGAGGAGGAACTGTATCAGAACTGGCTGAATGCCAACATCGGGTGGCAGATGGCTTACGGCAATTCGCCTTATACGGGCAATGTGCAGCCATTCTCCCAGCGCAATCTCCTGAGAAACATCATCCAGAAGGCGGATAGCTGCATCGCTCTTCCGCATCCGGGAGCTACATTGAGATATGGACACGATACGATGGTTACTCCGCTTACCTGTTTGTTGGATTTGAATGGATATGGCGAAGAGATTAAGGATCCGGAGAAGATTGCTTCTCAATGGTGGGATTATAAGATTACCCCGATGGCTACGAATTTGCAGTTTGTTTTTTATAGAAACAAGGCGAATGATGTGCTGGTGAAGGTGCTTTTGAATGAAGATGAGGCTACTTTGCCTATCAAGAGCGATGTGGCACCTTATTACCACTGGAATGACTTCAGGGAGTATTGCCTGAAAAAGCTGGCGGGGTATAAAAGGTAAAAATGAAGGCTACTGACTGCTGGGGGACAGGCGATGGAATCGCCTGGAACGGGGGCAGAGGGGGACTGGCTTCTTTTTTGCTGAACGCGAAATGCTAAAGCGCGAAATGCAAATGGCTAGATAATAAAAAAAAAGGGCTTAAGCTTTTTGGGCTTAAGCTCCTTTTTTATGATGGGCGCTTTCCTTGCGCTTTTTATTGCTTCGATAACCAGTCTTTATCCTTCTGGTCTTCTTCGAAATCTTTTTCTGAGAAGAGGTTGGTCTGACCAGTCAGTTCGTCAATCACCTGTTGCTCGCTTTTGCCAGCATCTGGATCAAGGTTTTCACCTTCATTCTCTGAGTCAGAACCATCCGGTTCCTCATCATTATCCTCAGAAGGAGGTTCTGGGAATCGGGTTGGTTCCAGTTCCTCGATACTTTCAATCTTCCATGTCGTGAGGCGCTTACCCTTTGCCTTGAAACTCTTCTGCGCAATGAACTGCTCGGCATCGATTTCTTCGGCAGGACGGATGGTATCCACACCGCCATAAGTAACCTTGATGCGTGGATAAACCGTATCGGTAAGCAAGATGAGCTTGCAGTTAGGGTTTTCTCCCATGAAATTCTGATGGCGCTTGGTGGCATCCATCGTGAATCGCTTGATGTATGGATATCCCTGATTGTCGGCATCGTAGAGAATTGCTGTCCATATCTTATGTTCATCCCATTTCTCTAAGCGGATGATGTTGTCCTCGTAGTGGTTGTTGACATCGAAATTGGTGATGTAGAATTCACCGTTGTCGAGTACTACCAAGATAGAATCATCATCATTGAATTCGCCCAGGAAGCGGCCGTTCTCATCGTAGTTGATGCGGTTTACGTCTGGGTCGAACCAAACCTTTCTGCCTCCTAACGTACTGTGGCCGTGACTCTTCAGACCGATGCGGCGAATGGTGCGCTTGGTAAGGAGATTACCTTTGGCAGCACGCCCCTTGATCAGAATGTCTGAGAAATCCTTCTCCAGGAAGATGCTCTGGCGCTTCTTCGTCAGGTCTGGCTCCATCGTACACTTGATGATTTCAGCTTCTCCATTCGGGTTGGCGGTGAAATAGATAACGCGGCTGCCAGCTGTGCCCTGAGTGATGTCATACAACTTGTCGCGGGTCATGGCGGTTACATTGAATCGCTTGATGAAGTAATCGCCTTGTTTGCCGTCGCGGTAAACACAGTTGTAGATGGTGCGCTTGTCGTTCTTCTTGAATACCTGTACATGGAGGATATTCTTGCCAACGAATATTTTGTCGGCTACCTTGGTGACTTTAAACTTACCATCCTTATAAAAGATGATGATGTCATCGAGGTCGGAGCAGTTGCATACGAATTCATCTTTCTTCAAACCTGTACCAACGAATCCTTCCTGACGGTTGATATAGAGTTTCTGGTTAGCCTCTACCACCTTAGTCACCTCAATGGTATCGAAGTTTCTGATTTCTGTTTTGCGAGAATGGTTCTTTCCATACTTGCCCTTGAGATATTCAAACCAGTTGATGGTAACATCGGTCATGTGAGCCAGGTCGTTCTCAATCTCAGCAAGTTCAGCCTTAATTTTCATCAGCAGTTCGTCTGCCTTATCCTTATTATATTTAAGGATTCGCTGCATCTTGATTTCCAGGAGCTTGAGGATGTCCTCGCGGGTAATTTCCCGATGGAAGGCATATTCTACCATACCCTTACCGTCTACTTCGGCAGTAAAGAGTTTGTCCTTGAATGGCTCGAGTTTTGAGTCGATGAAGGCAACAACCTCATCCTGACTCTTACTCTGCTCAAACTTTCGCTCCTTGTAGATGCGTTCTTCGATGAAAATCCGTTCGAGAGAAGAGAAGAAGAGCTGTTCCTCCAATTCACCCTTTCTGATCATCAGTTCCTTGCGCAGCAATCCCATAGTGCGGTCTACGCTGTGGCGCAACACATCGCTGATAGTGAGGAAAACAGGCTTGTTGTCTTCGATGACACAGCAGTTGGGCGAGATGTTGATTTCGCAATCGCTGAAAGCGTAGAGTGCATCCATCGTTTTATCTGATGAGGTTCCTGGTGCCAGATGCACAAGAATCTCAACATTTGCCGAAGTAACATCATCTACCTTGCGTGCCTTAATCTTACCCTTTTCTACCGCTTTGGTGATAGAATCGATGAGGCTGCCTGTAGTCTTGCTGAATGGTATCTCGCTGATAACGAGTGTCTTGTTGTCGAGCTTGTCTATCTTGGCTCTTACTTTCAATGCACCACCTCGCTGTCCATCATTGTATTTACTTACATCGATGGCACCGCCTGTAGGGAAGTCGGGATAGAGTTGGAAAGGCTCGCCCTTGAGATAGTGGACGGCAGCATCGCAAATCTCATTGAAATTATGTGGCAAAACCTTACTGCTCAATCCCACGGCAATACCCTCGGCACCTTGTGCCAGGAGCAGCGGGAATTTGGCAGGGAGCGTGATAGGCTCCTTGTTTCTGCCATCATAAGAGAGTTGCCAGTCGGTGGTTTTAGGATTGAAAACCACATCGAGAGCAAACTTAGAGAGGCGTGCCTCGATATATCGGGGAGCAGCGGCACGGTCGCCCGTAAGAATGTTTCCCCAGTTACCCTGAGTATCGATGAGCAGGTCTTTCTGTCCCATCTGTACCAAAGCATCTCCGATAGACGCATCACCGTGAGGGTGAAACTGCATGGTATGTCCCACGATATTGGCAACCTTGTTGTATCTTCCGTCGTCCATGCGCTTCATAGAGTGGAGGATGCGTCGCTGTACCGGTTTCAAACCATCCTCAATATGAGGAACGGCACGTTCGAGGATAACATACGATGCATAGTCGAGGAACCAGTTCTGATACATTCCGCTGAGGTGATGTACAGCAGAAGCATCGAATCGGTTCACCGGCTTATAATCGGAATGTTTCTCGGTCGAAATCTCCTCGTTGTCATCTTCTGCAGCATCCTGTTCAGATTCTGCAGAAGAATTTACCAAATTTGGCGATTTTTCCTCTTCAAGACCGTTTTTATCTTTAATTTCGTCGCTCATATATAGCTTTTAATACTTATTTTATTAATTTATGGCAAAAATACAACAATTTTTCGAGAAAAAAGAGTATCTTTGCCGAAAATTTGAAAAAAATAAGATTTAATCATGGCACAGGAAGATGTTTTTAAGAAAATTGTAAGCCATTGCAAGGAATATGGCTTCGTGTTCCCAAGTAGTGAAATTTATGATGGCTTGGCTGCCGTTTATGACTATGGTCAGAATGGTGTTGAGCTCAAAAACAATATCAAACAGTACTGGTGGCAGAGTATGGTATTGTTGCACGAGAACATTGTTGGTCTCGATGCAGCTATCTTCATGCACCCTACAGTATGGAAGGCATCTGGACACGTAGATGCTTTCAATGACCCATTGATTGATAACCGCGATTCAAAGAAGCGTTATCGTGCCGATGTGCTCATCGAGGATCACATGGCTAAGTATGAGGAGAAGATTGCCAAGGAGATTGCCAAGGCTAAGAAGCGTTTCGGCGATAGCTTTGATGAGGCTCAGTTCCGTGCAACTAATCCTCGCGTTCTGGAGAACCAGAAGAAGTTTGATGATCTCCATGCCCGCTATACTGAGGCTATGCAGGGGCCTAACCTGGAGATGCTGAAGCAGATTATCGAGGATGAGGGTATCGTCTGCCCTATCAGCGGTACCAAGAACTGGACTGATGTCCGTCAGTTCAACCTGATGTTCTCTACCCAGATGGGTGCTGCCAGCGATGCTACAAGCAAGGTATATCTCCGTCCTGAGACAGCTCAGGGTATCTTCGTAGATTATCTGAGCGTTCAGAAGACCGGCCGTATGAAGTTGCCATTCGGTATCTGTCAGATTGGTAAGGCTTTCCGTAACGAGGTTGTAGCCCGTCAGTTCGTATTCCGTATGCGTGAGTTCGAGCAGATGGAGATGCAGTTCTTCTGCCAGCCTGGTACTGAGATGAAGTGGTTTGAATATTGGAAGAAGGTTCGTCTGGCTTGGCACGAGGCTCTCGGTATGGGTAATGAGAACTACCGTTATCACGATCACGAGAAACTGGCTCACTATGCCAATGCTGCTACCGACATCGAGTTTAAGATGCCATTCGGCTTCAAGGAGGTAGAGGGTATCCACAGCCGTACCAATTTTGACCTTTCTCAGCACGAGAAGTACAGCGGCCGTTCTATCAAGTACTTCGATCCAGAGAAGAACGAGAGCTATGTACCTTACGATGTAGAGACATCTATCGGTGTAGACCGTATGTTCCTCAGCGTAATGTGCCACTCTTACTGCGAGGAGAAGCTGGAGAATGGCGAGACACGTGTTGTTTTGCGTTTGCCAGAGGCTTTG
>OLDD01000099.1_pt1 | contig 28022 bp, 20 predicted proteins | sample 1607881 | NCBI WGS metagenome assembly OLDD01 (sample SAMN02674697, study PRJEB24791) | human gut metagenome, SKBSTL033 | isolation source: stool | host: Homo sapiens | place: USA | reverse complement strand
TATGCACCGAGCACCAACCTTCTTGTGCCAAAGGCATCACCGTGGGACTCTTCATGCCGGGCAATACTTCTATAATCTCTTTCAGCCGGTCGGCAGGCGCATTCATCAATACATACTTCTTATCTTCCGCTGCTTTCACCGCTTCAATGCGGAACAATAATTCATTCAATATCTCCTTCTTATCCTCGGACATATGCTTGTTTCCAATCAACAATGCCTCGCTTTTCATCACCACTTCCACTTCCTTCAGGTTGTTGCTGATGAGCGTCGAGCCGGAACTCACGATGTCAAAGATGGCATCCGCCAGCCCGATTCCCGGGGCGATCTCCACCGAGCCGGTAATCACATGGATTTCCGCCTTTATCCCGTTTCTGTCAAGAAAGCTTTTCAGGATTGCAGGATAAGACGTGGCTATCTTCTTTTCGTTGAACCATTCCAGTCCGGTGTAGTCCACCTCCTTATGTATGGCAAGCGAAAGCCGGCACTTGCTGAATCCCAGACGCTGGATAATGTCAGCATCTTCGGCCCGCTCTACAAATTCATTCTCTCCAACCACTCCCTTTTATCACTTCCGCCAATTCCACCTGTAACGCCCTCCCAACCTGATGTAAGATTTCCGCAGAAACATATGTGGATATCCTCGCTTCAATAACCCGATCCGCAGCCAACAAGTTTTCTTTATAAACACCTCTCTTGTCTGTTTCGAATAAAGAATACCCTATAAAATGTACCTGTCCCCACTCGTCTGCAAAAAACTCCATGGCAAAATCCAAAAGCTTATCATAAAAAGGCTCTCCTATCACCTCATGCTGAGTGGTAAGTATGTGTCGAATCCACCCTTCCAGAGGGATGGTAAAACTACCTGAAACATATTGTATCCCTCTCCCACTACCAGACCATGGCGCTTTTAACAAAGCACGAGGATGAGACAACACAAAAGCCTTCACTTTCTCTGTTGATGACAATACAAAAGCCTCCCCCAATGTGGGAATATTCCCACCTATATGCCTACAAAGGCGTCGTAACACTTTTACAGCCGTCTGACGTCCGGATATTTGACGGATACGCTTCATACGCTCTACTGAAGGATATGCTGTATCAGGAAATCCAGCTTCCTGCAAACGACGCACCAAAGACGGATTCCATCCCCAAGGAATCACCTTATTATAAATGGGGAGGAATTCTGAAGTCCAATTGACCGAAGGCGGCAAAAAAGATTGTCTTTCCATTGTTTTCATACGCAGAGCAGAATCCAGCCATACAGTTCCTCCCTGTTCTGCATACCATGCAGGCAACACGGACAACTCGGCCGCCATTCGCCGGGCACTGGCAGGTGCCATATAATAAGGATCACCACAAGCCAATGCCATATCATTTTCCGGATTGAATAAATAAAGCGCTTCCATTTCCGGACACAAAGATAAATGTTTTAGAGTACAAACCATTTCTCTTGTTCGTCTTTTAGTTGAAAAAAAATAATATTTTGCTATCTCCAGTTTGCAATTTGAATTAGTATTGCTATATTTGCAACCGATAAAAAAGCAACCATGGAAACCTTTTACAGAACACACAGTTATCTGGTGGAACATACAAATGCTCCTGTTCGCCGGGACTTGATGGACGAAATAGACTGGAACGACAGACTGATCGGCATCAAGGGTACTCGTGGCGTAGGGAAAACGACTTTCCTCCTGCAATATGCAAAAGAAAAGTTCGGAACGGATCACTCATGTCTGTTCATCAACATGAATAACTTTTACTTCTCTAAATATACGTTAGTGGAGTTTGCCGCAGAATTCGTAAAACGAGGAGGAAAAGTTTTGTTGATAGACCAAGTGTTCAAGTATCCCGAATGGAGCCACGACCTGCGTGCTTGCTATGAAATGTTTCCTACTCTGAAGATTATATTCACCGGATCATCCGTGATGCGACTGAAAGAAGAAAATCCAGAACTGAGCGGCATTGTCAAGGTATACTACCTGAGAGGTTTCTCATTCCGCGAATATCTGAATCTGCAAAGCGGTAATTGTTTCCGTGCCTATACCTTACAAGAAATTTTGGAGAATCACGAACAGATAGCGAAAACCATCCTGCGCAACGTGAAGCCGTTGGATTATTTTCAAGACTATCTGCATCACGGTTTCTACCCATTCTTCCTGGAAAAACGTAACTTTTCGGAGAATCTGCTAAAAACCATGAATATGATGATAGAAGTAGATATACTTCTTATCAAACAAATTGAGCTGAAATATCTTTCAAAGATAAAAAAATTACTATATTTGCTAGCTGTGGACGGACCCGTTGCTCCGAACGTCAGCCAGCTGGCCACGGAGATTCAAACCTCACGTGCCACGGTGATGAATTACATTAAGTATCTGGCAGATGCGCGTCTTATCAATATGGTTTATCCCAAGGGAGAGGAATTTCCCAAGAAACCTTCCAAACTGATGATGCACAACACCAACCTGATGTACTCCATTTATCCGGTAAAGGTCGAAGAACAGGATGTTCTGGATACATTTTTCATGAATACCCTGTATAAGGACCATAAACTATATAAAGGCGATAAAGGCACTTCATTTATGGTAGACAACGGACTGCATTTCCGTATTTGCGCAGAAGGGTGCAAGTTCAAAAATAATCCAAACGTGTATTATGCCCTACACAAATTGGAATTAGGACACGGAAATATGATCCCATTATGGCTTTTCGGCTTTTTATATTAAGAGATAGAGAATAGATTTTATTACCTAATAATTAGTAATTGTATGACTAAACAAAAAAAATTCATCACTTGTGATGGTAACCAGGCAGCAGCACATATCTCGTATATGTTTTCTGAAGTAGCTGCTATTTACCCCATCACTCCGTCGTCTACTATGGCTGAATATGTAGACGAATGGGCTGCCGCAGGTCGTAAAAACATCTTCGGCGAAACAGTTTTGGTACAAGAAATGCAGTCAGAAGGCGGTGCAGCAGGTGCTGTTCATGGTTCTCTTCAGGCAGGTGCGTTGACTACCACTTACACTGCATCTCAGGGTCTGTTGCTGATGATCCCTAACATGTACAAAATTGCCGGTGAATTCCTGCCTTGCGTATTCCACGTATCGGCTCGTACATTGGCTTCACACGCATTGTGTATCTTTGGTGACCATCAGGACGTCATGTCTTGCCGCCAAACAGGTTTCGCCATGTTGTGCGAAGGTTCTGTACAAGAAGTTATGGATATGGCTGCTGTAGCCCATCTTGCTACTATCAAATCTCGCGTGCCATTCGTCAACTTCTTCGATGGTTTCCGTACTTCTCACGAAATCCAAAAAATTGAAATGCTGGAGAATGAAGATCTGGCAGGTCTGATTGATCAACAGGCTTTGGCAGAATTCCGTCAACGCGCGTTGAATCCTAACAACCCTGTTGCACGCGGTATGGCTGAAAACCCCGACCACTTCTTCCAGCACAGAGAATCTTGCAATAACTTCTATGAAGCTGTTCCGGCTATCGTAGAAGAATACATGAACGAAATCAGCAAAATCACAGGCCGTCCTCATGGTTTGTTCGATTACTATGGTGCTGAAGACGCTGAACGCGTAATTATCGCAATGGGTTCTGTTACAGAAGCTGCCCGCGAAGCTATCGACTACTTGATGAGCAAAGGTGAAAAAGTAGGTTTGGTTTCTGTACACTTATACCGTCCGTTCTCTGCTAAACATTTCTTGGCTGCTGTACCTAAGACTGCCAAGACTATCGCAGTTCTTGACCGTACTAAAGAACCGGGAGCAAACGGTGAACCTTTGTATCTGGATGTTAAAGACTGCTTCTATGGAACAGAAAACGCCCCGGTTATCGTAGGTGGACGTTACGGTTTAGGTTCTAAAGACACTACTCCGGCTCAAATCATCGCCGTATTCAAGAATTTGGCTCTGCCAATGCCGAAAAACCACTTCACTGTGGGTATCGTAGACGATGTAACTTTCACTTCTCTTCCTCAGGAAGAAGAAATCGCATTGGGCGGTGAAGGCATGTTCGAAGCTAAATTCTACGGATTAGGTGCTGACGGTACTGTAGGTGCCAACAAGAACTCTGTGAAGATTATTGGTGACAACACCGACAAGCACTGCCAGGCTTATTTCTCATACGACTCTAAGAAATCAGGTGGTTTCACTTGCTCTCACCTCCGTTTCGGTGATACTCCTATCCGTTCTACTTACTTGGTAAATACTCCGAACTTCGTAGCTTGCCACGTACAGGCTTATCTGCACATGTACGATGTAACCCGTGGTTTGCGTAAGAACGGTTCTTTCTTGCTGAACACTATCTGGGAAGGTGAAGAACTGGCAAAGAACCTGCCTAACAAAGTGAAGAAATACTTCGCTCAGAACAATATCACTGTTTACTACATCAATGCAACTCAGATTGCTCAGGAAATCGGTTTGGGCAACCGTACCAATACCATCCTGCAATCAGCATTCTTCCGTATCACAGGCGTTATTCCTGTTGACTTGGCTGTAGAACAGATGAAGAAATTCATCGTTAAGTCTTATGGCAAGAAGGGTGAAGACGTGGTGAACAAGAACTATGCTGCCGTAGACCGTGGTGGCGAATACAAACAATTGGCTGTTGATCCGGCTTGGGCTAATCTGGAAGTTGAAGCTCCTGCTGTTAACAATGACCCTGCATTCATCAACGAAGTAGTTCGTCCTATCAACGCTCAGGATGGTGACTTGTTGCCGGTATCTGCATTCAAAGGCATCGAAGACGGTACTTGGGAACAAGGTACTGCTCAATACGAAAAACGTGGTGTAGCTGCATTCGTACCTGAATGGAATGCTGAAAACTGTATCCAGTGTAACAAGTGTGCATATGTTTGTCCTCATGCTTCCATCCGTCCGTTCGTACTTGACGCTGAAGAACAGAAGGGTGCAGACTTCGAGACATTGAAAGCTGTAGGTAAACAATTTGACGGAATGACATTCCGCATCCAGGTTGACGTGCTTGACTGTCTGGGTTGTGGTAACTGTGCCGATGTTTGTCCGGGCAATCCGAAGAAGGGAGGCAAGGCTCTTACAATGAAACATTTGGAAAGCCAGTTGTCTCAAGCAGCCAATTGGGAATACTGCGCTAAGAACGTGAAGAGCAAACAACATTTGGTAGATATCAAAGCCAATGTGAAGAACTCTCAGTTCGCTACTCCGTTGTTTGAATTCTCTGGAGCTTGTTCAGGTTGTGGTGAAACTCCGTATGTGAAACTGATTTCCCAGTTATTCGGTGACCGTGAAATGGTTGCTAACGCTACCGGATGTTCTTCTATCTACTCCGGTTCTGTTCCTTCAACTCCTTATACTAAGAACGAAAAGGGTCAAGGTCCTGCTTGGGCTAACTCATTGTTCGAAGATTTCTGCGAATTCGGTTTAGGTATGACTTTGGCTGACAAGAAACTTCGTGCACGTATCGAAGCTGCTATGAAGGATGCTATCGCCAGTGATACTTGTCCGGCAGAATACAAAGAAGCATTCCAGGAATGGATTGACGGTAAGGACGATGCAGACAAGAGCAAAGCTGCTGCCGAAAAGATCATTCCAATGGTGGAAGCTGCTAAAGATAAATGTAAGAACTGCGCTACCATTGCAGAATTCAAGAACTATTTGGTTAAGAAGAGCCAATGGATTATCGGTGGTGACGGTGCTTCTTACGATATCGGTTACGGTGGTTTGGACCACGTGATTGCTTCCGGTGAAGATGTAAATATTTTGGTATTGGATACTGAAGTTTACTCTAATACCGGTGGTCAGTCATCTAAGGCTACTCCGCTGGGTGCTATCGCTAAGTTTGCCGCTTCAGGTAAGCGTGTACGTAAGAAAGACCTTGGTATGATCGCTACTACTTACGGTTATGTATATGTTGCCCAGATTGCTATGGGTGCTGACCAAGCTCAGACTTTGAAAGCTATTCGTGAAGCAGAAGCTTACCCCGGTCCGTCATTGGTTATCGCTTACGCTCCGTGTATCAACCACGGTTTGAAGGCAGGTATGGGTAAGAGCCAGGCTGAAGAGGCTAAGGCTGTAGAATGCGGTTACTGGCACTTGTGGCGTTTCAACCCCGCTTTGGAAGAAGAAGGCAAGAATCCATTCATGCTTGACTCTAAAGAACCGAAATGGGAAGGTTTCCAGGATTTCTTGAAGAACGAAGTTCGTTTTGCTTCTGTAATGAAACAGTATCCTGCTGAAGCAGCAGATCTATTTGCTGCTTGCGAAGAAATGGCCAAGAAACGTTATGCTTCTTACAAACGTATGGAAGCAATGAATTGGGGTGAATAATCTCTGATACATGCATATAAAAAAAGGCTTGTTCTGTATGGAACAAGCCTTTTTTTATAGCCTTTTCTACCATTAGTATATATGAGGTCACCCATACGTATGTACAAAACAAGACTTCAATTTCAAGTATTTCTACTGTAACCATCACCATTTATGGCTTAAGGTTACCAAAAATTTCCTACCTTTGCACATAACATTATGAAAAACCTATAAACATGAATATTCTAATCAACCTGAAATACACATTGGCTGTCACAGCCGGAGTGTGCTCCTCTTTTGCATACGCACAAAAACATCCTCATATCATACTGATAATGACCGACCAACAGCGAGCTGATGCCATAGGCTGTATGGGGAACGATGCGGTTATCTCCCCTAACCTGGACGCACTAGCTGCCGAGGGAACATTATTTATGAATGGTTATTCTTCTTGTCCAAGCAGCACTCCGGCACGTGCAGGTCTGCTGACCGGACTTTCTCCTTGGCATCATGGCTTGTTGGGATATGGAAAAGTATCTCCCGAATATAAATACGAAATGCCACAGATGCTAAAAGACGCTGGTTATTATACTTTTGGAATCGGGAAAATGCACTGGCATCCCCAACGGATAAAACATGGTTTCGAAGGCACTCTGCTAGATGAAAGCGGACGCGTGGAGGACGAGAATTTCACCAGTGATTACCGCCAATGGTTCCAAACAAAAGCCCCCGGAAAGAATCCTGACGCCACCGGCATAGGCTGGAACGACCATACGGCAAGTATCTATAAATTGCCCGAAAACCTCCATCCTACCTATTGGACAGGAGAAATGGCCTGTGAACTTATCAGCAACTACGATCCGACCAACAAACCGTTATTTCTGAAAGTTTCTTTTGCCCGTCCGCACAGTCCGTATGATCCACCACAAAGATATCTGGACATGTATAAGGATGCCCTAATACCCGATCCTGCCATCGGAGACTGGTGTGGCAAATACGCCAAGAAACTAAATCCTGAAGAAACGGCACAAGACGCTCCATACGGTAATTTTGGCAATGAATATGCACGCAATTCCAGACGTCATTATTATGCCAACATCACTTTCATTGACGAACAGATAGGCAGAATTATCCAAACATTGAAAGAAAAGGATATGTATAATGACGCATTAATCGTTTTCGTTTCCGATCATGGCGATATGATGGGCGACCATTATCACTGGAGAAAGACCTATCCATACGAGGGCTCCACTCATGTGCCATACATCGTGAAATGGCCTTCTGCCAACCACGTTACACCGGGAAAAACAGACGCTCCCGTAGAGTTGCGTGATATTCTTCCCACTTTCCTCGATGCAGCCGATGTGACCATCCCCACTGACATGGACGGCCGTTCCTTGTTACCGCTTGCCAAAGGCATGGAAACAAACTGGCGCAAGTATCTGGATCTGGAGCATGCCACCTGTTACAGTGATGATAACTATTGGTGTGCACTGACTGACGGCAAAATAAAATATATATGGCGTATCCATACCGGTACCGAAGAGTTATTCGACTTGACCCAAGACCCTCAGGAATTGCACAATGCCGTCAATGACAAAAAATACAGGAAGCAGCTGACGGAAATGCGTAATGAAATGACTCGCCACTTAAGTGAACGCGGCGAAGAGTTCGTGAAGGACGGCCGATTGGTGGTCAAGGAGAAGACCATGCTTTATGGACCTCATTATCCGGAAAAAGAAAATAAAAGATAACGTGTGTTGTACAGAGGAGTCGTTTCCAATTGACCCACTTTCCTACAACAGAGTTTTATAATTCTGTTGCCACTGCTGTCACCTTTTCCCTGTACTCCCTATGAATAGGGAGTTAGAGAGGTGATGGCAATACATTATTTTATGCAAGAAAAATGCCTGCAGCCACCACTTTATCCACCGTGTTTATTGCACAAGCCTGCCCTGTCCGGTGGACAAAGCAGGCTTGTGCAATAAACACGGTAAGCTTGTGCAGCCTCGAAACTGCGACTTTCCTTGCTAAAGTATTCAGAATCTTGATACAAGTTCTGTCGGATCTTGCAGCAAGTTCCACGAAATCCTTTACCAAGTTTTGCCGTTACATCCAGCATCCTTCCCTTTCGGAGGAGAAGGATAAACCGGTAGAGCCGGAAAGACTTAAACTAAAGATTGAAAGATATAGATCTTTGGAATGAAACGTCTTGTTCTTTTTATCAGACGTCTTCATCTTTTTTATAAACGTCCTTGTCTTTTCCGAAAAGAATAAAGACTTTCGGAACGATACGGAACAGTGACCGGAAACGGGTTTCTACACATACGTTTCCAAATGAACCTCTATTTACACCCGACAGATTCTTCATTTCGGCAAGAAAGGGTGCACAAGTTTCATCAAATTTCTGATGCCTCTCTATTCTTCTATTTTCCAGCAGTTCCTCAGCCTGTTCACAACTTAAAATATAAAGCCTAACCCTAACGACAAATTGGAAAGGGCCAATTTATCTTTCCCTTCATTCTTCTCGTCAGTAATATTAGCCGATTTCAAACCTTTTTGATAAGCGACATTCAAAAACAAGCGTTTCCAATAAATGCTGCCCTGTACGGCAATTCCCCAATCAAAACGGTTAATATTACCTTTAGGATCGTCCGCATCATCATTCTTGCCAAAGGAGGGACAATCATCTTTGGTTATGGTATGTTTATTTTCTCCATATTTATCGGGGGATACTGTCAAATATTTATCCGACTCATATTTAAACTTACCAAACAACCCATAAGAGAAGTAAGGCCCCACTCCCAACTGAACCCTAAACGATTCTGACAAAGGTAAAGCATAAGCAAATAAAATAGGAACGTCCAAATATCCCAGATTATGTTTTTGAGTGACACTAGTGCCGCGAGATTCCGTCACATCATATTTCTTATAAGAATCCAAATCGAGCCGATGCGACTTTTTAGTGGTAAATTTATCGTACTCATAAGTGATACCTTTCATAGAAAGTCCAACAGCAGGCTGAATACTGAAGTTTCCAATCACAGGAACATCTATAAAATAATGGATACTGTAACCCATATAGCTTTTATTATTATAATCTTGATCTGCCATAAGATCATTATACTTCCCTGTAGCACTGGTCATATTTAACCCCACACGAATACCGGAAGTAGTTTGTGCTTGTGCCGTGAATGCACATACGGACATAGCCATGATAAAAAACAGTTTCTTCATAATGCAGTATTTTTATTAAAATTTGTAATCTTGTTTCACTCCTTTCATAGTGAACAATAAAGAAGGACGGACAGACCGAGTTTCATCAATAACATACCCAGCTCCTATTCCTGCATAGAAACCTGGATGCATTTTAGATTCCTCTACGTTAGACATGCTGCTCATATTGAGTTCAGCCTTCGCAGTCCACATTAAACCCTGTGCATACGATATTAACGAAATCAGCATTAAAAGTGCTGCAATAATTGTCTTTTCCATACTTCGTAACAATTGACTCTATAAGTTTACATTTGCAAATGTATTGCAACTTTTATATTCAAAAAACCATCATTTGTCAAGATTTACACTAAACACACTAAAGCAGATACCAAGCAGCTAAAATTAACGACTATATATACAATAAATAAATTATGCCAATAAGACAAGCTTGAAAATTTGTAAATTAAGCTTCACATTCCAGCTCTATATGATATGAAATTGGAAGAGCCATCAAAAAAACAGTTCTACTTTTCACACCTCTCCAAGCTGGCAGTATAGAACCATTTAAAACATAAACAAACAGGCGTTCATTTCCGAAGAATAAACGCCTGTTTGTTTTATGTTTCACTATTCAGCCATATCAACAAATCTTTTTGGCAAGCAACCAATTTTCACTTCTGTTGACGAAGCCGGCTAACTTAAACACTTATTTTATTTCACGAATCAACATTCCCGGATAAAAATCGCCACCCGATACTTTTCGGAAAGTGGTAAAACCAAAGTCCGAACCATAAGCCTGTTCCTCGGAAGCCATATAGCGATTATCCCAAATCAGATTTTCCTTAGGCTGAATCACTCCTACACGCTTATAAGTCATTTTGCCTTCTTTGCTCAATTCAGCTTCCAGCACTTCAAATTTAGACTTTTCAGTGACTCCCTCTTTCAAGCCAATATAAGCTTTCAGGGGAGAAACACTGATTAAAGGAGTATTCACTTTGAACTGGTCAAAATTCTTTTGCAGACTCGCTATATTTTCATCAATGGCACGTTGGCATGCCTTTCGCACCATTTGCTGGGGCTCATCCAAGTTAATCCCCAAAAAGGAAGTGTTACTTCCATCACTATGCTGGCTGCCCACATACTTCAACTTGAACATCTTACGGTTATTATTGAAAGCATTCACCTTCTCCTTATTATCCTTATCAGTATAATATTGAGTATAGAATTTTGTTGCGGTCTCTTCATCCCAAACCAGTTGATAGAGATAAGTATCAATATTTACTTTAAACCCCTTATAGGATGCAACCATATCTCCCGTAGAATTACCTAAATCCATATAGGATGTCTCACCGGTGTAAATAGCCGCTGCCGCACCCAGTCCTTTGACAATTCCTCCCCACACACTTGAACCTTTTGAACGGTCAATATAGCGAATGTCATTCACAATAAGAAAAGTATTTCCAATCAAGTCCTCACCGGCATCTTCCAGCAGAGCGTTTCCGCGTTGAGTCTTGGATGCCAGAGCCTTGTCCAGTTCGGAAGCGTTATACAGCCCTCGTTCTTTCACCAGTTCCACATCACAGATCCCTGTCATGTAATCACGGTTAAACCAGCGTCCTACCATACGGCTGGCAATACCATTGTTTCTGATAAATTCATCTATCTCCTCATGGTTTTTATCCAATTTCTTTTCAGAAGTATAGATTACTTTTACACTTAAATCATGGTTATTGTATTTATCAGGGACAGGAATTTTGAGAAAAACATCCTTTATTTCATCACCAAATTCTCTTCCTTCGTGATTGATCATCATGCTATAAAGAGAACTGCGGCGATATTTTATTTCGCCGTCTCCCTGGGCTTGAATTTGAGCGGCGAATACCACCGCCAACAGCTGTATTATAATGAATCTTTTCATTTTTCAAACATTCAATAATTAATAATCCCAATGTTTATCCGGAATGACAGAGGTTATCTTAAACATATTTGTATCCGGGTCAAAACGTGCAATCACTCGAAGAGCCTCTATTTCGGTCAAGTTCTTCTTGTCTTCCGCTAACATATATTGTTTGGCCAAGACCATATCCTCTTCTTTCTCGAACAAGCAAGGCACCAGTACCTTGCCATCCGGATCAATAATCCCCCACTTTCCATCAGACATCACATAAGCCATCTCATTATCAAAGTTGGACGCATTGGCAAATCCCTGCTTCAGACGAACAGACTTTTGCACCCCATCATAAAGATAATACAGGTTATCCTTTTTCACCCATATCAATTTCGGATCGACTATAGGAGCTACACCTTGCCACTCTAAAGGAACGACAACCCGGTTCTGCAAATCAATAGCCCCCCATAATTTGTTCAGGCATACGGATGCATACCCCTGATGAAAATTGCCTATACGGTCATACTTATCGGATACGATTTGTCCTTTCATATCCACATAAAACCAAGAAGCATTTTTTTGTACTCCCAAACGTCCATTGTTCACGCTGGTAAGCGAATTGGTATATTCAATAGGAATAACAACTGCCCCTGTAGAATCAATAGCGCCAAAAGCCGATCCCTTTTGTACCACCCGGTATCCTTCATTACTTAGGAAAGCCTTTGACAGGCCACCAATCACCTTATTCCCCTTTTTATCTATGAAAAACAATTCATCATCCAATGAAACCGGAGCTAAATTATGGCTGAAAGCTCCAAACTTTCCCTTTTCTGAAGAAGATATTCTGACCATCACTTCAGCATCCAAATCATAATAAGCTTTAGCTATTTGCTTCTTTTCCACTTTAGCAAGCCTAAGCATATTGTCTGAAGGAGGAAGAATAGCCTGATTGGCAGTTAAAGGAATAATAGTATTTCCATGGATATCTACCAACCCTTGGGATTTCTTATTAATGAAATAAAAATAATCGACCCTCGATGAAGACAACTGGGACTCAGCGGCATGAGGTTTGGGAAGCAGCAAGCTCTGTATTTCCTGCTTGGTAGCCGGAAATGCAGACTGGTCTGCCTTGGTATAAAAGGCAGCCTCATCAAGCAAAGCTCCGGTTTTCTTATCTCGCAAAACAGGGAAGTTGCCCACATCTTCATACTTGGCAGGAATTATTTCCCGCCCATTTTCATTGATTAACCCGAATTTACCTTTAGATACCATGTTGTTCTTTTTATCGTATTTGCCACCGATATTAACCCAACAGATTCCTTGGTTATTGAAACTGCCAATAAAATTATAAGTAGGCTTCACTATGATATTGCCAGCTGAATCAATGAACCCGAACTTCTTGCCTTTCAAGACATATATCAGTTTCTTATTCAAATCTCCCATTGCTTCATAATCGGTTTTCAGGATTTCCTTACCTGTCTTATCAATCAACCCCCATTTTTCACCTGTATTGCTACTAGCTTTATTGCCTATGAGCCCACCCGTGGTTAGCATTACTCCTTTTTCAGTATTTCCACCTTCAGCGACGGGGCAAACCCCGTTATAAAATTCACCGATATATGTATATTTCCGTTTTGTAATGATTTCACCATCTTCATTAATCAGACTGTATTTTCCATCTTTTCCTATTTTAGCGATACCGTCTTTAAAGGGAGTAGCTTCATCATATCTATATTTTATCACTACCGTCCCGTCTTCCGTCATAAAGCCATAACGCCCCTTTTCATTCTGCACGGCCTTCAACCTCTGAGCTTGCACAGAGCCACTGACCAGCACCAGCAGACATAGAATTAGGATAACTTTTTTATTTCTCATATTCTCTTTATTTAAAATCATTTGAACTTGAATTAATGGAGCCAAGTAATATTAGTAGTAACCGGTTGCTGCCCATTACCAAATGCTACACCTATAGCTCTGGCAGCTTCTATCCTCTGCTTTTTCAGCCCCGCTTCATCCTTATATTTCTCACGATTCTCAAAATCCCAATCACTGGTCACCTTTTGCTTTATTTCATTATACAAAACTTTAGCTTCACCTTCACAACTGCTTCCCGGTTCAATGAAAACCAACCAGTCAAAAGCCTTTGAAGCACCTTCCGCATCGGGTGACTTCGCCCATTCGGATCTGGCGTATTGCATAATCAATTGACAATTATAATTCACATATTGAGTATAATAAGTGTCTATCAGTTTACTAGCTTCCTCATAGCCGACACAACATTCAGGAATAGAGGTAACATAATACAATGCAGCATCATACTCATGCATAGAAGCACTTTTTTGCGCTTTTACCAATATTTGCCTGTAATTACCATTATACCAAGAGATAATTTTTTCTTTCCCTTCGCGTATAAATTCTTGTATTTTCACGTTATTGCCATTTATTGCACGGAAAGCATTGATATATGCCCGGTTAATATTAGTACCTACTCCTTTTGCATCCACAGTGAGAGTAGAAAATACTTTCTGCCCTACTGCATCGCCTATATACAAAGTCAATTGAACAGTAAGCGCTGTACTGACAGGAGGACCGGACAATGTTTCCTTATATAAAGTATTGGTCCTAGCTGTGATAAAGAATGGTGTAAAATTGGAATTGGCAACACTCCCCAGACCGGCCACTGCCGCAGCTAAACGATTTCCTAAAATCTCTTGTACCTGGGATGGAAGTTCCTCTTTCTGGGCAGCTTTAGCTATGGTAAGGCTTATCTCACAATCCTGTGCTGCCACAGACATGGCACAACATGCGCACCAAGCGGCAAATATCATATTCCTTATTTTCATATCTTTTCTATTTTTCTCCGATAACCAATTCAGCTTTACCTAACCCTTTCGTCATTACTTTGCAGGTAAGATTGGCTTTCTGATTGAGATATTTGCGCAAATCATTTGCAAAGCTTCTTGTATCTCTAGCCATTCCATTTTCACGATAAAGCGGAATGCGTACCTGCTCAAAAAGCATCATATTCTCAGTTGCATCAGTTAAACTAAAACGATGAGCCACCGTATTCTGCGCCACCCAATCTTCTATGATTTCCTGTAGTTCAGCCCCCCCAAATTCACTTTCCAAATTAACGCCGCTCCCATTATCAAACACACGGACTTCCAATGCCACTTCACGGCCATTAGCCATCAAATCATCAAAATGTTTCTGTAATTGACTTACGAAAGCATCCATCTTGTCTACTACCGCTTCTTCCAACAATACTGCCACTTCAGCAGCCATAGAAGGTTCTCCCGTACCTTGCGTCGCTGCGACCTGCTTATTAGTGTAGGCATCCAAGCCTCGCAAAGTATAAGTAACAGAACGTTTGGGACCCATTGTATTAATATTCCAAACTACTTCAATCAGAATATCAGCTTTAGCTCTATTCATTAACCGATCCAAAGGAGACTCTGCCAGTGAAGCTCCCGAAGTAGAACTGGTAGTCATCTCATGTTCCGCCGAACTCTGCTCTATGGAACGAATAGAAGATGCCATATCCTTCAACGGAAAATCTTTTTCAGCCATCAATTCACCTATTTTCGTTATGACATTCACCAAGTTCAAATCATTATCCAATGCCTTTTTATAATCCGGAATTTCAGTAATAGTGCCTTGATTGTTATATTTTTGTGTATAACCATTATGGGTACACCACACATTAGCGGGAACAACCATAATGGTGGGTTTTTTAGCCTGCCCATACACTCCGGTGTGTATAAGTGCTACAAGAAATAAAATAGCATATAATTTTTTCATGTTTTTCTGTCTTTATGGTTTTAAAATTTTATCTTCTATCAGTTTCTGCTGTAATTGAGAACGAAGCACACGCACCGTAGTGGAATAAGAAATTTGGGTTTTATTAGAAGCCTTCGTGTTAGAATTTGTTTTCTTATCTTCCATACTTACATACTTCAGATATTCCCCTCCGTCTCTAAAAAAGTCGTTAAAATAAGATGCATACCGTTCCTGTGCATTCACTTCTGTTATCAAAGGGCGCACACTACATTCACGACTACCGGCAACAACACCTTTGAACAAGACATCTCTTACTGCATTTTTCTTTGCCTGCTCTATAGCATCTGTACGATTTTTCCCTCTGCCCCAGGCGCGAAGTGTTTCCGACCCATCCAGTTCTACTCCCAAACATTCACTCTCAAAGGAATGATAGGAAGAAACACTTTTTTTGCTGCTGCATCCGGCAAGGATAAGTAAAAGCAGACATCCCAATTTCCACGTATAAAACAGATGTTTCATAATTTTTTCTTCTTTAAAATTCATAGTCTAATTTCAATGATACAAGTTACCATTATTCAGATTAATCACATCACGAGCCTGCCGGGCAAAAGCAGACAATAATCCGTCAGCCAGTATCAGAAAAGTAACAATCAACCTCTTATACATAAGCTAAAATCCATTATTTAGTCCTTTAATAACTCCGGCTGATACCAGCTCTTGATAGAGGGCGTCTTTCGCAACGGAAACCACTGCTGAAATTCGATACTGCTTTCCCATCTTCACCACTGAAAGATTCTCTCCTACCATATTGGCAAAATTCATGTAAGAACCTCCTTTTTGGAAAAAGACATCAAAATAATCCTGATGTTGCTGTTCTACCACCATACTTCCTGCCAAAGGTTTCTGCCGGGTGCGTGAAGTCTGGCTGGAAAATCCTTTAAAAAGCACCCCATGAACTGCACACTTCTTGATCACATCGGCATCCAATTTACTTTTCTTCTGGATTACTGTCACTTTTACCAAATAAGTACCTTGTGCACCTACTCCTTCTCCCTCTATCTCATATTTTAAAGGGTCATCACCTGCGTGCACTCCAATACAGATGAATACAAAAAGAACCGTCATAATGATTCTACCGACAAATTTCACATTCATTACTCTCATAATTCTATTCTTTAATTATATATTATTGTTCACACCCTTCTTTACCGGCAAACTGCAAATATTCATCCTTCACTTTCCGATAATACTCTCCCATCAATTCGCCCGTATTCTTCTGAATCTTTTCTTCAAGATCTTCTAACACATATTTCAAAAAACCACAATGATTACTACCTCCTGCTATAGCAGTAGCTGTAGACCCACCAAGGGCATCTACCTCATCCATAGAAACTCCCAGATTAATTCCGGATGAAGGCTTATTTTGATTTCTGCTTTCATCTTTAAAAGAATTAGAGTTTGTAGATTCCAAATCATTATGCACACTTGCAATGTAACCAATCGTATTCAACGTTCTTTTCTTCTTGTCCTTTTTGGCTTGCTTCAGCGCTAACGCTACTTCTCCATTATCCGGATCCAATTCTGCCGCTATCTTCAGATGCTCCATTCCTTTAGAATAAATGCCATCAGTCACTTGCCCTTTTCCCATATAATAGTGGGCCATGGCATAGTCCGGAATCAAATCTGTCAATAAATTAAACATACCCCAAGCACCTGCCACTCCCTTTTTTTCTTCTTTCAAAAAGGATTCTGTCACATCCTCTGCAAAGCCATCAGAGAGTTGTCCCTTCGTATCTATCCAACCGAGTACGGAATTCAGCCAAACAGGTGCTTTGCCATCCACAAAACTACCTATATAATCAATCCTTCCCGGTAGTAATAAAGCACCTTGACTATTATATAGCCCCATTGCAAGACTTTTGGCAATCCAGACCTTTGCCGATACATCATAATATACCCATTGATAAACACAAGGCAATATAGTACGCCCATATATATCCAAAGCCCCCCATTTATCCTGCTTGCAAGCAAGAACAAATCCATCTTCTGCTATTATAAGCTCCTCATATTCTGTAGGAATTACAGTTTGTCCTCCCACTACAAGGCCCATTTTACCATTATCTTCCCTTATTCTGAGAGAATCGGTTATAACTTCTGCTCCAGGATTATTAATTTTTTCATTGACCTCTCTGCTACATTCAGCGATTTTATCAAGCAAATCATCAAAATCACCGTTCCCTTTCGCATTTTTCACTTCTTCTTGTTTCTGGCGATATACCTTATTGGATATAGGAACGCTTATCATTGCTTCTTCTAGAATATATTTACATGGAACAACGATTTCTCCCCTTAAATTAATAGCCCCGAACTTACCCTCTTGCTTGATTGTAGCCAACATGTTATCTCTAAAATTATCAGCGTAATCAAATTGAGGTTCAATGACAAATTCTCCTTTTTTATTTATAAAGCCAAACTTGCCATTCTTCTTTACCGCAGACAGTCCTAAATTAAATCCATGAATATCATCTGCATTTTCAAACTGCGGTTTAATTATAAAACGGTTGTGTATGTCTATAAAACCTACTTTTCCTCCTAAAACTACTCCTGCCAACTTTTCTGTAAATCTCTTGGTCACCCCTTCATATTGTGGAGAAATCAACCAATTTATCTCATAATCCTGATTTACTAAAGCCGCATCCCATCCACCAAACATAGAATTACCCCTATATTTTGAATTTTCCCACCATCCTTTATTTTCGGTCTGCTCATATCCCCATTTCTTTGTTACAGCATTTTGGCGCGCCTTCTGTGCATAAAAACTAAAAGGTATAGCACAGCATAATAAAAACAATATTACTTTTTTTACTTCATTCATATACATGTCTTTTTTTAACCTTATGCGGCTTCAAAGAAAAACAATTAACGTCATTTTACAAATTCACAAAACCAAGAGAAAGTATCAAACAGCCTAACAAGCATACTATTCTATCTAAATTAACGACTATATAGCCTCATTTCCATATACCGCAAAGGGAAAATTAAGCACTAAAAACAAAAAAAGCAGCAATCTCACGACTCCTGCTTTTCCACTGTGACTTAAAATCACTTTCTATAAACTTGTATTTTCAACGTCATCAATAGATTCACTACAACAAATAAAACCTATCCTGCAATTCTTTTCTGAACTTCTTGGAAACCTGAAGTTCCGTAATATTCTCAAACGGGGAAAACATGACGCAGCGGTTCTCCTTAATCATCATCAGATAATTGATATTAATGATATACGACTGATGGATCTGGACGAAGCAGGAGTCATATCCCTTGATATGATCGGCCGTAGTATTTTTCTTCAGCAGCAAAGGCAGCTGGTTGTTCAGCACCACTTCCCACAGTTTCCGGTCGGAGTTATAACGGAAAAAACCGATGTCAATGGAGCGCAGAATGCGCAAGTCATTGATGGGTGTGGATATCATAAAAGTATGCTCGCCGGCCGAATACACACGCGGAGGGATAACCAAAGATGCGGCTGCCGACTCTTCCGCCTTTTTCATGAAGCGGTCAATGATCCCTTCCAGCTCCTTCTTGTCTATAGGCTTCAGCAAGTAGTCGAAAGCTGCCCCACGGATAGCATAAATCATGTACTTATCATAAGCTGTATAGAACACAATCTGCATATTCCAAGTGATTGCCCCCCTTAGCTGTTCCAGCAGTTCCATGCCCTTCATGTCCGGCAATTCCACGTCCAGAAACAGCAAGTCCGGATGAACCTTTTCCAGCAGTTTCCGGCCATTCGCACCGTTACGTGCCATCCCGTCTATAGACAGCCTGTTATATTTCTTCAGCTCCAGACAAAGATTGTCCGCAGAGAACTCATCATCATCAATTATTACGACCCTGTATAGTTTATCCATAGTAAACAATCCTGCTTTAGTTATTAACGGAACAAAAGTATTAAAACATGTTTTAACGCACAAACCCGACACTCCGGTTATGGAACTATAGCGACCGTTTCGGACACTATCCTAGCAAAAATAATAACTAAACCATCTTTTTCAAATTATAATCATAGCCTTGAGGCAGGAAGACAGCAAACTCGCAACCGGTTTCTCCGTCTTCCAGCTGCACATTGGTTATGGATATGTCGATATGCTTTTTATTGTTGGCGTTCAACAACTGTATGGTTTGAAGAATCACTTTTATACCGGTGCCTGTACCATGGTTGGCACTGTTTATCCGGTAACCTCCCCCATTGTCACGCACCTTGACGCAGATTCCCTCCCCGGTCTTCTTGATATCAATCCACAGTCTTTTCATCCCCTCTTTGTCCTTCAGGGCATGCTTGATAGCATTTTCTATCGGAATCTGTATCATCATGGAAGGAAGTATTTCTTGGTCAAGATGGATGGCAGCATCTATGGATGTGGACAGTATAAAGCTATCTCCCAATGCTTCACGTTCCAGGTTGATAAACGTATTGACAAAGTCCAGTTCCTCGGCCATGGTAACGCACAGCTGTTCGGTCAGTTCCAGGTTGCGCCGCATCAGCTTTACCAACCCACGCATATTTCCGGCCTGCTCATCGGTGTAGTTTCCCATCTCACGGTTCAGAATGTTAAAAATGAAATGGGGGGAAACCCGGTTACGGATATTCTCCATACGCAAAGTGGCAATCATATTCTGACTTTTCATTTGCAGCAGGAAACGCTGTCTCTTGTTGTACATGTAAACAAAAACAACGAGCCCCAAAATACAGATGCAGGCAAACATCCACAGGTAAAGCGTCTGATTCAGCGCCAGTACTTCATTCTCTTTTTGCTGGATAAAAATTTTCTGCTTCATCAGCGTGGTGTCCTGACTGTATTTCAGATCAATTTCAGCTGTACGCATTTTAATACGCTCATTACGTGTAGAATCATCAATACGCTGATTTTCCATTTGATAATAATAGGCTTGTTTGAAATCCCCCACCTCTTCAAAATAATGTTGCAGGTAACGGTTACGGATATGCTGCATATTCGGTTCCACATAATCAGGCTGTATAGCCTCAGACATACGTTTACGTGCTAAAGACAAATTATTCTGCTTCAAGGCAAGTTCAATCAATTGGGTATCCAAATAATAGAGAGCCGTCTGATTTTCGATAGAACGAAAAAAATCACTGCAAAGGTTTAAATAGTATGCGGCAGAATCAACCTGATTCATCAATAGAAAAGTTTCTCCCAAATTCATTTCAGTCAGATGTTCCTCAAAAATCATATCCGGATAAGAACGAGCTAACAATAATGATTTTCTGAAAAATTCCAAAGCATTAGGATAATCAGCACGAAAATAATAAGAATTACCACGATTATTCAAATAAATATGTTTCTCAAATGGAAGCATCTTATCATATTGCCGGGCAGCCAGTTCATAGTAATGATCACAAGACGTAAAATCACGAAGTTCCATATAAACCTGTGCCAATCCGTAATAAACAGGAAAACGTTTTTCTTCAGGAATCTTCAATGAATCACAGTAAGACAAAGCTTTACGATACCACATCGCGCCTTTATCATAATGACCGGTACGGACAAAAGCATCAGCCAAATTAATAGAAATATCATGAAGCATATCTCTGTTACTACCCTTCAAACGATAATCAAATGCTTTTTGAAAACATACCACTGAAGAATCTGTCAACCCTTGACGAACACATACATTACCCCGCATATTGTAAATCTCAGCATACAAATCATTAATTAACGATGACGGTTCAGCTCCATCGCAAAATACTTCCGCTCTATCCATGCTAAGTTTAGCCGAATCCATCTCGGATTTAAACATATATGCTTTTGCCAAAAGAACAAGATAATGGTAATACGCCACACTATCTGTGGCAACCGACATTTGCCTGGCAGTCCGGGTACATACATAACTAGGATTTTTTGACAATGAATCAATTATAAAATCATAATACTGCATATAGATATCCATTTGGGTCTTTTTATAAGTTCCGGAACTTGTACAAGATACTCCCCATATACAAAATAATACACTATACCATAAAAATTTAAATATCAAATGTATGTTCTCCATCTTATCCTCCTTCATAGCTTATTGACAAACATAAGCAAAAATAAACACAACCATATACTTTTATTAAAATTTATTTGACCCAAACAGCCTTTTAGATAAAATTTACACAAAGATGAAGATTCACTTTGTCATGTCATGAAACATCCCTACCTTTGAAAAAAGAATTTATAAACGAAGAAACATGGAAACACTATCTAATTCTATCCTGACTGTACAAATAGCCGAGCATGGTGCCGAGCTTCAAAGTATCAAAAAGGATGGCAAAGAATATCTTTGGCAGGGCGACGCTAAATTTTGGGGACGGCGTTCACCTGTCCTTTTCCCTATAGTAGGACGTGTGTGGAACAATAAATACCGTCATGCCGGAAATACTTATGAAATAGGACAACACGGTTTTGCACGTGATATGGACTTCAAACTAACCTATAAAGAAGACAAAGGAGCTGTATATTGGTTGGAAAGCACTCCTGATACATTGGGCAAGTTTCCTTTTCCCTTCCGCCTGCTGGTGGGATATTTATTGGAAGAAAATAAAATCACCGTAAAATGGCGTGTAGAAAATCTGGGAGCTATGGATATGTATTTCCAGATTGGAGCACACCCAGCTTTCTATTTCCCCGAGTTCGATGCTGCTACAAAGGATCGTGGCTTCTTTGTTTTTGACCGAAAGTCTGACTTAGAATATATCATGCCAACCGAAAAGGGGTGCGTATCACCAGAACGTCATGTACTAAAATTAAACAAAGAAGGGCTGATGCCAATTGATATTCATACTTTTGATTGTGACACTTATATTTTTGACAATAAACAACTGAAAAAAATAACCTTACTGGATAAAAAGAAAAAGCCCCATATCAGTTTGGAATTTAATTCTCCATTGGTAGCTTTGTGGTCTCCTACCAAGACACATCCCGATTGCCCATTTGTTTGCATTGAATCATGGTATGGACGTTGCGATTCTGTAGGGTATTCGGGCGAATTAAAGGACCGTGAATGGATACAGAAATTGGAACCAAAAGAAACGTTTGATGTAGAATATAAAATCATTATAGAGTAATCAAGAATAACGGGGTATGCACGATGAGTCACACCCCGTCTTTTTTGCTTACCGACTTCCCAAATACAAAAATATCATACCAATAAGTACCAGTGCCAAATCCACAGCCTTGCTTTTAAGATTCTTCTCACGGAATACCATTGCACCAAATAGAAAAGAAACAAGCACACTGCCACGCCTTACCATAGATACTATGGAAATCATTGCACCATCCAAGCTTAAGGCATAGAAATAAACAAAATCAGCTGCCGACAGAAAAATAGATATCAGAATAATACACCAATGCCAATGAAACGGAGTGGTAGATTGGCGCTTCGGCCACCATAACAACATCAAAACACCTCCCATCATAAACAATTGATAGATATTATACCATGACTGTACAATCATTCTATCCAGTCCGATACCTCCTTGATCGACAGGCGCCATGAGATACTTGTCATAAAGCCCGCTGACCGCTCCCAACACAGCTGCCATTACCACATAATAAATCCATTTATTATGTTTGAAATCTATTCCCTCTTTCTTTCCACTGCGGCTCAGCATAAAAAAAGAGAAGACAGCCATCAGCACACCAATCCATTGGTAAAAATTCAATCGCTCACCAAAGACCACTAAAGCTCCCACCAACACCATCACCGGACGAGTAGCGTTTATAGGTCCCACAATTGTGATAGGCAGATTCTTCATCCCAAAATATCCCAATATCCACGACGAAAGGACAATAACAGATTTCAACACCACATAGCGATGCACCTCCCACCCTGCAACAGGCACATAAAAAATAGAATCCTCCAATATTCCCGGCCTCCACACTGACAATACAATAAAAGGAAGAAATATCAAACTAGAGAACAACGTATTCAGAAATAATACCGGAATAACCGCATTGTCCTTCAACGACTGTTTCTTAAATACATCATAGAATCCCAGCAATGCAGCCGAGAGAAATGCCAAAAGTAACCACATCATATCTTTTACCTTATTTAAAACAGAAGGCAAAGTTACAACAAAAAATAAACAAAGAAGTGTAGATTTTGATATAAATGGCACGGAAATAAAAGAAAAGGGGGATAGAGAAATACATCTCCACCACCCCTTCTTTTATTTATGAATATTCTCTCAGACTTTCGCCCGATGCTTATACTCGATTAAATTCCCAGTGATTTTCTTACGGCTTCCACCTTTTCCTCAGCAGCTGCATTAGCAGCATCGAAACATTTGTGGCAACCCATTTCACCTTTTACTTCCACATAAAATTTGATTTTAGGTTCTGTTCCTGACGGGCGAACTGAAATCTTAGTTCCATCTTCCGTAAAATATTGCAATACGTTACTAGCCTCCGGCATATCTATTTCTGTTATATTCCCGTTACCATCTGTCACCTTCAAAGTTTTAAAGTCCTTGACAAGAACAACCTTAGAACCGCCTATTTCTCTCGGAGGATTAGAACGGAAGTTTTCCATCATTGCCTTAATCTCTTCTGCCCCGCTCTTTCCTGGTTTCACAACATTCACAGTAGTTTCTTTTGAGAAACCATACTCCACATAAATATCAAGCAAAACTTCGAACAAGGTCTTGCCCTGGTCTTTTGCCCAAGCACAAATCTCCGCCAACAATGTACAAGCAGAAACAGCATCTTTATCACGGACAAAGTCTTCGGCCAGGAATCCGTAGCTTTCTTCACCACCTCCGATGTATTGCTGTTTGCCTTCACGCAAACGGATTTCACGTGCAATCCACTTGAATCCGGTATAGCAATCCAACATTTCGATGTGATTCTTGTCTGCGACAGATTTAATCAGTTCCGTAGTAACGATAGTCTTCACAATGAAATCATCATCCTTCATCTTACCCATCGCAATACGGTTCTTTATTATATAATACAAGAACAGCAAACAGGTTTGGTTACCATTGATCAGCACCCATTCTCCTTTGTCATTTTTACAAGCCATACCTACGCGGTCAGCATCCGGATCGCTAGCCATTACAATGTCAGCGTCTATTTTCTTAGCCAAATCAATAGCCATAGACAAAGCCTCGGCATTTTCCGGATTCGGAGAGACAACAGTCGGAAAATCGCCACTCTTCACCATTTGTTCAGGCACGGTATGTACATTTTCAAATCCCCATTGCTTCAATGCACGCGGAATCAACATCATACCTGTACCATGAATCGGAGTATACACAATTTTCAAATCCTTCTGACGCTTGATCACTTCAGGATCAATAGAAATTGTTTTCACTTTATTCAAATAAACGCTGTCTACCTCTTCGCCCACAATCTGAATCAGATCCTTGTTACCTTCAAACTTGATGTCAGTAGCCGATGAAATCTTGTTCACCTCATCAATGATACCCTTATCGTGCGGAGCCAATACTTGTGCACCATCATCCCAATAAGCCTTGTAACCATTGTATTCTCTCGGATTATGAGAGGCAGTAATATTGATACCGCTCTGGCAACCGAAATGACGGATAGCAAATGACATTTCAGGAGTAGGACGCATATCTTCAAACAAATATACTTTAATACCGTTCGCAGAAAAGATATTGGCAGAAATTTCCGCAAACAAACGGCTGTTGTTACGGCAATCATGACCTACCACAACAGATATCTGATCGAGATCTTTAAAATTTTTATTTAGATAATTGGACAAACCTTGAGTAGCAGCACCTACCGTATAAATATTCATACGGTTACTGCCCACGCCCATAATACCACGCAAACCACCTGTCCCAAACTCCAAATCTTTATAAAATGCTTCAATCAAATCAGTCTTATCGGGATTCGCCAACATTTTCTTAATTTCAGCCTGTGTTTCGGCATCATAAGCAGGTGTTAACCATTTCTCTGCTTTCTCTGTCACTTGCTTTATCAATTCTTCATTTTCCATAATTTTTTGTTATTTATAAGGTTTATAATTACATCCGATTTTTACGTCTTGACAAATGTAAAAGAATTAAATTAAAAATCCTAGAAATTTGAAAGAAGAAAATTAGAGATATAAAGGATTATCCCCCTAAAATAATCTGTCATAAAAAAGCAGAAGACCATACAAGGTAAAAAAACACTACTATATAACAGTCGGGAAAGCTCCCAGGCATCCTGAATACAATCTAAAAATATCTTATTATGCACAGGAGCAGGATCATAACCTGCCCCTCCACTAATTAATCAAATTTTCAGAACATACAAAAATATATCCTATTTCATCTTATAGCGTTCACCGGTGGCCTTTACCAGTTCTTCCAAAAATTCTTTGGGATACCCCGGACGTACCAAAGGAGCGCAATGACCGGTTTCAGGACGAAGTATGGTTCCATCTTTTGCCATCTTTTTCACAGCACCGTCATTATACTTCACAATCAAAAATTCGCCCAATTTCTTCCAGCTGTCTATTGCCGATTCGGCTGTCATGCAACTATAGTTAGTCAAGAACTCTTTTGCCTTTACAGGATCTTTCTCATATAAGCTCATGGCAGAAGATTCAATGCCAGCCTGTGCATTCGCATAAGTATCTTCCAAATTATTTTGAACGGCACGCATATCATCAATCATCAGGCTATAACGTGGACGAATCATATCGGCCACCCAATTATAAATCCAAAATGCAGAGTCCCATGAAAAAGTTACACAGTCGGCTTCTTTATTCGCTATAACGACCCTGATTTCCATATCCGCCTGCGGCTCCACATCGACCGGTTCGAGAACTACGCCCCGATCTTCCGGCATTTCGAAGTGTCGTTTCAACCTTTGGTAGAAAACGGGGCTGTTATAAGGGTTTTATGCGATACTTATATCCGTGAAATCGAACGATACGGGGCAGATACTATGGAGCCGATCGAACGATTGTTCGGAATAGACAGCGGTGCGATTCTGGAATTACTCGAAAAAATTGAGGGGTTACCTATGGATACGCGAGAAACGACCCGCTGGCAGTTGGCACTGGCATTATTGGATGATACGATGACCGCCTTCGGAAAAACACCGGACGAGAAAAAAGCGCTGTTTTCCCGGATGGCCGAGAATTTCAAAAAGGAGTTCGGATTCACCTCGCATCCATTCACTAAACAGATTAATGATAAGTACCGCCGTTACAGAGCGGACATTGAGAAAGCGTTGTCCGGGCGCGAGATGTTTACGGATTACGAACCCATATTACAGTCTCGCAAGTCGGGAATCGAGAAAATCGCTGCGGAAATTTCCCGAATCCAATCCTCTGGGCCGGTGGCACCTGCGATCGACGAGTTGCTGGGCAGCATTTCGCATATGACGATGAACCGCTGGTTCCGCACCAATAACCGGCAGTTCGAGTTGGTTATTTATGACTTTTTAACCAAGTATTTCGAGTCGGTGATTGCCCGGACAAAGCGGCTTGCAGAAAAGCAATGAAAGTATTCATTTCTATTCGGTAAAAATGAAAACGCGAATCGAACATAAAATTCATGAAATAGCCGAAGTGCTGTTTCGGGATATGAAAGACGGTAAGCTCGCCAACGAAGGCGTTGGGCTGCTGGCCGGACAGACAGGTATTATTATCTTCTGCAAACACTATCTGCAAGTGTTTCCCAATTCGGAGAAAGAGGAAATTTTAGAAGGATTTCTCGAAACGTATTTCGATAAATTAACCTCCGAAATAGGATTATTTACATACTGCGGCGGATTTACCGGCGCTTTGGAGGGTTTGAAATACCTGAACCGCGAGCGATTGTTGGAGATCGACTATTCCGATGTGGAGAAAAACTACCGGGAATTGTTGCAAACATTCGCTATAAACAGTATTCTAAACGGGAATTACGACTACCTGCATGGTGGACTGGGCGTCGTCAAATATTATTGCGACGATGCAGAGTTTGTGAACCGGGCATTGGAAGCATTGGAGCAAACCGCTGAAAAAGAAGATAAGGTCTACAAATGGAAATCTTCGCTGGGACAGGACAGAGGCGTCGGATATAATATTTGCCTGTCACACGGGATGTCGAGTATCGTATCCGTATTGAGCTTGTTGGAGAGCGAAGGGATAGATCGAGGGAAACGGGATCGAATCATTACGAATACTTGTAATTACATTCTGTCTCAGGAGATCGACCCGCAACGGCACGGCAATTATTTTCCCAGTCAATCATTAGAGAACGATCCGGAACAAATAAATCATCAAAGCCGTTTGGGTTGGTGCTATGGCGATTTGGGCGTAGCGACATCGTTGTGGCAGGCGGGAAAAGCGTTGCATAATCGGGAATGGCAGGAGAAAGCGTTGGAGGTATTGCGGTTTTCGACTTCGCGTAGGGATTTCCGAAATGCCGGTGTTATCGATGCCGGTTTATGTCACGGAGCAGCCAGTGTATGTATGATGTTCCATTATGTGTATATGCAAACCGGTGAAAAACTTTTTGAAGAAACTCGTGATTACTGGCTTGACGGTACCCTGAAATTAGGTAACATGGAGGGTGGATTGGCCGGATATAAAGCATGGCATACGACTGAATACGGAGGTTGGGTAAATGAATATGGACTTTTGGAAGGAGTTGCAGGAATCGGAATAATGTTACTAATGCTTCTTACGAATGATTCCCATCAGAGAAAATGGTTGGATTTCTTTATGCTTAATTCATTATGAAAAAGGTGATAATATATTCATTACTTTGTCTTTTTATTTCGGGCTGCTCCCGGCCGAAACAGTACGCCGACTATTCGCGGCACTCGGGTTTC
>OLDD01000095.1_pt1 | contig 28521 bp, 29 predicted proteins | sample 1607881 | NCBI WGS metagenome assembly OLDD01 (sample SAMN02674697, study PRJEB24791) | human gut metagenome, SKBSTL033 | isolation source: stool | host: Homo sapiens | place: USA | reverse complement strand
CCCTGATGAACCAGCAGGGTGGCACAGGTATGACGGCTCACATGGTAGGTTATCCGTTTTTTGATACCACACAACCCGGCCAGCTTTCGAAGCTGCTTATTCACTTCCGAGTTACAAGGCAAAGCAGCAAAACTTCCGATATCCAGATAACGGTCAAGAATGCCCAATGCCCTGCTTTCAAACAGCAGATGCAACGGCAGACGGATATCCACTCCTGTCTTGACGGATTTGAAGTACAGCCACCGTTTGCCGTTTACTCTAATGAAATTCTCAGGTGTGAGCTGGCAGAAGTCAGAATAGCGCAATCCGGTATAACAGCAGAACAGGAAGGCATCGAGCACATGGCGCATGGACTCCTCTTCCACCTCGACCGTTTCCAGCTTCTTCAGCTCGTCCGGGGTAAGAAACTCATGTCTGCCCTTCTCCTGTTTGATTTTGTACTTTCTGAACGGATAAGCATCTGCGTGCATATATCCCTGGTTGATTGCCTCATTGACCAAGGTACGGAGCTGTCTCATGTGCTTGGCTATCGTATTGACCGCATTGCCCTTTTCCCTTAAGTATTGCTCAAAATCACGAAGGGATGTATAGGTAAGATCCTTGAAGTCCAATCCGGAACGGAAGTCATTCAGGACTGCCAGTGTCGAGTGCAGGTTGTCCTTGGTGGACTGCTTCTTGTCCGAATTGTCAATGGCTGACTTAGCGAAAGTGAAGAAGCTGACATTCACCGTACTTTTCTTCTTGACAGCATCCTTCAGTAGTGAGAGTGTGGCAGGTATTCCGCGCTTCCAATACCCCAATTCTATGCCTTGCAGATACAGGATGTATTCATAGAGCATTGCGTTGAGTTCGTTAGATTGGGGGTGGTTAATGACTTGTGCCCCCTCACGGCTCCAGCACTCCGGTTTGAGGTAAACATTGGTCTTCAGGTAGATTTTCCTTTGGTTCAAATAGGCTTCAACCTGTACAAGAGCCGTGCCCTGCCTGTTAAGTGTGTTCTGGCGGTTATATACAAGACGGTATCTGATTTTATCCATTTTTCCGCAAAGATGCATCCTCTGTTCCAAGCTGCAAAATTTAGCCAATAAAAAATACACCCCCACTTTCGCAAGTAAAGGTGCATAATATCTATAAAAAAATGGTCTGTGAAAAAAATTATAAAAAAGATGCCATTATTCATCACGAACGATAGCATCTGGACTATTTTTATCAGTAAACTCTTTTTTAGTGATTTAGAATAATGTTTAATTCAATATAGTTGTTACAAAACAATATATAAATTTTGTTTTGACAAAACAATTCTGAAATACAGTATAAAAAGGCAGGATTCGCCAATCCTGCCCAATTCCATACACAAATCTTTTTATTAATTAAAATACCTCACGGCATTCAAAAATTAATAAATGAAAAAACATTATTAATTGTCATAGCAAAGCTATAACAAATATTTAAAAAAGAATCATTATATGAAAAAAAGAACAGAATAAACGATATATAGACCAATAAACATTTAAAATAATATTGTAATACAAAAGTCATTGATACAAATCCTTCTGGGAGAACTTTTGCCGCTTGCAACGGCTGGAGGTAATGGATTGATGCCAAAAAATCAATTTGAGCCAATATTGGAAAATACGGATAGTAGAGGGACTTGGATTAGTATTGCATCGTTAAAAACTACAGGAGCCACAGGACAGTCAGCTTGTACCATTACATTGCTGCTATCAGGGGATAACGACTATACAACCAATCAGCAAAATGTTGCGATTGTAGGGCTATCATCAAGGCCAAAACTCTCTTGTTCTATATCTGTACTTAGTGGCTCAAAACCGATTATAGGATATACAACCGATGGAGGATTACATACTATATGGATGCGTAGATATCCATGGAGGTCTTTTTTTAGCATTAAAACACTTGTTAAAGATAATGCTAATATTGATATTAATAAAATGAGTTATGATGAGCCTAATGGAATTATATATTTCTAATTATAAATTTACATGAATCTGCCTAAAAAAACGACCTGGGAGAACTTCTGCAAAATGAAAACTATATAAGGATGGCAGAAGGTAGAGGATCTGCAACCTTATATAGGATTGATTTTACAAGGAATTTAAATTTGGTTGTTAAGATTGTTGGTGAAGGTAATTCGGAAGTAGTTGATGACTACTCTATTATCTGTATGCATGGCGGTGGTAATGGGTTATGTATTACGCATAATTCTGGACCGTCATCAATAAGAATGTATAGAGATAATGATTACAATTATTATGTTTACGTGAGTGGATGGGGATACGCTATAGCATATTTTGCCAACCGCATACCGATTTATAATGCCATTTCAGCAACTAAAGTAGATATAGATATTAGTACGCTCACACAGGTAGGAATTTAGACAAGATTTTCTGCCTGTTGGCGATTAATTGGGATTATTGGCGAACCGTATCTTTGGTATAAAAAACGGGTGGTCCGGTACAAACCGGTGCCACCCGATCCTCCCGATCATTGTAATACTATTAAAGAATCAACATCTTTATCTATTAGATCCTACAGACGTAACAGTCAATGGTTCTGACTGTGTAGTCGTCTTTACATAAATATTACCATTTCTTTCTCTATATGCATTAAAGTGATCCTTTCCTAAAGGACCAGACAATCTTGTGAATTTCGCACTGTCCGCCCAGTTACCATCAATGGAATATAATCCGGTTGATCCACTTGTTCTAATAAATACAAGTGTAGAATATCCATCCCAAGATTCTATTTTTATTAATTTGGTAGACGTGATGGATTGAGCAATTTTAATATAATTATTTTTACTCATCAATCCGTTTACTTCATTCGTTGCAAGCGGTATCAGTTCTCCCAGGACTTTCGCGGCAGCCGAAGAAGATGTCAAAGTTGGGTTCTTGGAACCGTCCAAAGTACGGAGCCAAGAGAAGGTGTCGGACTGGGGCAACTGGTCCTCAAACTCATCTGTTCCGGCTGCCGCAGCGGCAGCAAATGTTGATATTTCTGATGCAGCGGAAACAATCCGTGCGGAAACTAATTCTGTCATCTCATCGACGGTCACCTGTCGTTCGTTGCCGTTTTTATCCACAGCTTTAAAGCCAACTATATTTTCTAAATTCAAATCACTCATAATATCAATTTTATAAAGTTCTTATATAAGTTTTCCACGCTTTTGAAGTGCCGCCAACCGATTTGTACAGCTTCTTCCTGCCACTTTTTATCTTATAACGGGAAAGGTTGTTCCCGTCATAGTTCACGGGATAATCCGGATTGCCTTCGTTGGCATACGCCTCCATTTCATACGGAATGGTATAATACGCTGAACTCGCAGGATGGCAGATAGGGTTTCCCTTAACCCATTCGACAAAATACCGCCAGTAGTATTTTACCCATGAGCCGATAACCTGTGCCTGACGCAGGTGTATGGTTTCGTGCGTCAGGCTTTCCTTACCCGCATAGGTCTGCATATACCTATCTATGTTCTCCTTGTTCTCGGCACGGTATATCATCCGTCCGCACCACATCATGAAACGGTATCCCTTGAAAGGATAATGCTTCATGGCAAGCAGCTCAGGAGTATCAAAATCACCCGGCTTGCTTGAGAACAGCATCTTGATTAATTGCCATAATTCTTTCATAGCGTTTCTATTTCAGATTCAAGTTCAGCGATATGGTTATCAATACACGTGCTCACCTCGCCATTGAAGTTTGCTATATCCAGTTCCACGCATCCGGCACTTGACCGGGCGCTGCTGTAGATACGGACATAGCCTCCGTTATTCAATGTTTCCTTAGCCAGCTTCAGTTTCGCCAGTTCGTCATTGATCCGGCTGGCACGTTCCAAATTCTCAATCTTCATGTTGTTCCTCCTTCTTTTTATCCAGATAATCATTCAATGAATCGGCCAGCAAGCCGGACAACATAGGGGTAGAACGTCTTATGATATCCACCTCCTCTTCGTCAAGTTCCACACCATCTACAGTCGACTTGAAGATTTTCTCCGCAAGGAGATGCGCCTTCAAACCCGCTACGTTCTTATATATCCAGTCACCGAAGGCCTCAGTGATGTTACTGGCTATAAGCTTTTCTTTTTTAATCCCATCATAAATAGGGAATTGTGCAAAATTTATTCTCATACTTTATATTTAAATTATCCGCAATAAAACATAACCCAATAATTACCCATACACTTAATGAAGCCGGATGCAAAATCCAAATCAATATAAGACACCTCCCGTCCTCCGGGAGCAGGCAGGATCCGTCCTCCTGTCAATCTTACTCCGCCGCTCATACGTTTGAAGTATATAGTATGTCCCGGAACATCCGGAGGAAGTGTCACTTCTATATTACCCGTATTAATAAACATCACATTGTCATCATTGTTATTCAGGGAAGTGCTGACAGAGATATTCCTCCAGTTGCCAACTATGCCACGAAGAGAAACATAGCTGTCATTGTTCGGATGAAGGAAAATGTTACCGCCTTCCACGAACAGGGGAATGCTCGGGGTCTTGATGTGCATCCCGATCATGGCATTCGGACTCTGTATATCAATTCCGGCATCATACTTAATCCCTTCAATAGTGACAAACTGCGTGTTTCCCCCGATTCTTACGTTTGCAAATGTCCTTTCATTATAAAATTCAATTTGCCCGGCAGACAGGTTGAAACCGACGTATTTATTTGTTTCATTTTCATAAAGGATCTTTGAGGACAATACTCCCGAAGCGATGGAGAACGGACCGATACGTCCTTTATCCGCTGTGATTGTTCCTGTAATCTCTGCATTCTTACATTTGAAATACCCGGTTACGCCATTGATAAGAAGAGTTTCACCTTCATCGTTGTGGGATTTAAGCACATTGTTTTTGAACATGAAGCCGGCTACATTCGCACCATCGGCAAACAGGGTGTCAGTAGCGATATTCACAAACTTCTGCATGGCTTCCCAGTTCGAATCCCCGTTGGCTGATGTGGGTGCAACGGTAACGGAAGCACCGTAATTCTTTACAAGGAAATTATAATAAACTCCCCCTATCAGATATATGACCTTATCCCGGTAATCCGCATTCCAGACATAAGTCTGTCCTGATGCGAATACACCTCTGTCACGGGGAAACGCCCCTGTTGCTCCTGTTGCTCCTATGGCACCATCATTAGCTACACCCACCCCTTTTTCAGCGACAAAATTATTATTCCATGCGTTCGCGTCCGATGCGGATTGATAAGCCCGGACGGCAAACTGGGTGTATCCGGCTGTCGCAGGTACGGATATCTGGCTGTTCAGTGTCGCACCTACATGAGCCAGCCAGCTTCCGTTGTATTTGCGTGCAGCCAGATAAAGCGTGCTGCACGTGCTTACATTGCCTGTCACATTCTGTTTGCAAGTGACAAGGAATCCAGACGGGGATGGCGTGCCTGTTGAAGTGAAGTTGATCACGCTGACAGGACTGTCCAGCCAGTAGGATGCCGACGGTCCGACGGGAGCAACCATCTCCTGCCAGTCCGCATGTACCGTCCGGTTCGCAGATCTGCCGGCGAGGATGTATCCGCCGTCTCTTTTCCTGCGGAGTCTGCCGTTTCTGAACTTGGCGATTTTAATCGGAGGGTTGGAGGTTTCAACCTTGCTTAAGTAAGATCCTCCGGCAAACGATACTGTACTGTTCTTGGCATACGGAGTATTGGCGGATTCCCAATGACCGGCTGCTGTGATGCTCTCACCATCCTTTCCGTCACTGCCGTCCACAACCATCGGGACAGTCTCGACATCAACCGCCTGACCGTTCACGTAGAACACGAACTTCAAGCTACTGGTAAAATTACCGGAAGCCACCCCGACACCATCACCGATGGGAACCTCGGCCGCACCGTCACGACTGTACTTCAACTCCCCGTCCGTTGTGGCCGTAGTGACCGCACCGACTGTCTTCATACGCCGGCAGGATACCGAAGCTACATTGTAACCGCCGTTCTTGTTCTTGCTGACCATCGTGGCCGAAGTGACAAGGCTATAAATTACCGCATCGGAACCGTCCGCCCCGCCACGGACACCGGTTATCTTGAAAGTCAGTTCACGGGTATAGAGCTGCCCGTTCTTCATTGCAGCCAGTGTGATGGTGACCGTATTCTGTTCCGGAACCGACTTTCCGGCAGCGACGGATATCGCCACCGCTCCGGTGGCCTTGCTTGTGCTTGCCGTGAAACCGGCAGGCGTGCTGACTGTTAAAGTCTCAAGGGTGAGTTTCTCGGTACCGTACCACATGGATACATGGGTAGTCCATGACTGTGCGGAAGTAGTAACACCGGTACTGGTAAGAGCGACGCTCACCATCTCATTGTCAAGGTCGGCCATGATATTCGACTCCCCGTCCTTACTCCAACGGTGCACAGGGGCCGGAGTGCTCCATTCACTCCATACTCCATCACGCTTCACACGTTTGCACGCCCATTCCACCTGATGGTCTGCATCCACGCCAAGAAAATCATCTGTCCAGCCTTCCGGTATATAATCATCCTGCTGCTTCGAATCCGGCTTGTCAGGGGTAAGGCCGATGATGTTGGTACGGGTGTAGATCCACTCGTAACCTTTGCCGTCCTTACCGTCAGTCCCGTCTTTGACCATGACCATCCACAAACCATTCCGGTATATGTAAGTACAATGGTCAGCCGTATTTCGGTAGCTGTCACCCTCCTTGGGATTGGACGGATGGGATGCGAACTCACCCAAGAAGGTGATACTCTCACCTTTAAGTTCACGACCGTCCAGCAGCATCTCCCAGTCTTCATGCACGGTCCAGTCGGCTGATTTCCCGGCAAGGATATAACCGCCATCCTTTTTCTTTCGATAATTGCCGTTCCTGAACCTTGCAATTTTAATCGGAGGATTGGATGTTTTCACCTTGGAGATAAAAACACAGCCCGCCAAAGTGACCATGGTATTGACCTCGTATGGGGTCTTAGAGGATTCCCAATGACCGCCACCTATTACAGACAGTCCCGGATCACCCTTGTCACCTTTGGCGGCTGATACAAGCCAGTCCGGATTGTTTTCGGATGGCTCGGAAGTAGTGCCCTTGTCATTGACGCACAACCATGTGGAACCGTTATGGGGCACACGGGAATAATACGCATACTTCCTGCCCGGCTCCCAGCTAGGGAAGTCGATAGGAACGCGGACTGTGCTACCGGTAATTTCATCAATTTGAAAAATCAATCCCGTCATGATGATATCCTGCAATACTGCCGAGAACCTGTCGCAGTTGATCCCGTTGATGGTCATACCCTTCTTCTTGCCGAACCAGCTCTTCATCTGTGCCGGCTCCGGGTCCCAGGTGTTGGCATTGTCAACAAGGGTGATGCAGCAGTTACCGTCACGCACGTCTATGATGATATAAGTCTGACGCTCCTTGTCGGTGAAGTTCCCCGTCTGTCCGAGACGCATCTCGTTATGGGGAACGAACTCATATCCGGGACGCGGAACCATCACGAATGTCTTCTCGTCGTAATCTGCGGAAGTGATACGGTACTGTATTTTCCGGAAACCAATAAAGTCACCGGTAGTGACGCTTTTGTCATGCCAGAAGCCTAGGAGGATATCGTCCGGCTTCTGTCCCAGCGGTACACCATCCTCCAGATCAGGGATGACAGTATAGCTGCCGTCACTATTGGCGACAAAGCTTTTTATCTTCAGCCCTCCGCCGGGACTTATAGTATTATATCCTTCAAAATAGGTCTGACGGTTGAAACGAAGTTCTGGTACACTCAGAGAGCTGCGCAGGACCAAAGCCTCCAGCTCGGCACGGGCGTCCTCACCGATGTAACCTCCAGAAACACCGGTAACGAAATCACCGAACTTGGCGTATTTCTTGATGACGGTTCCGCCCAACAGGGATAATAGGAAACCGGTGCGTTCCTCCGTATCCTTGCGCATGAACATGATCAGCGAGCGCAATGCGGAATACACGTTATGGTCTGTTGCTGGGGTGGAGTCGTGGCTTCCGATCACATACACACCGCTGCCACCACCGCCCGTATAGGTCTGTCCCTTCAGGGTAAGGCTCTCAACCTTTTCCTCCAGCTCCCCGATACGGGAATAGGCGGCGGTTTCCCCGACAGTATAAACAGGTGAGTCAAAGGAATAATCAAGATTGAATTCAAATCCGATAACCCTTGACTGTCTTCCGTTCTCGAAATAAGCCTTGTTGATAAGGTTGACCTTTTGACCGATGCTATAGAAATTATGAACGCCATCCTCACGGTATGCGTCATTTGACATCATCGTGCAGCCATAGGTACTCGGGTCTATCTTGGATTTGGCAGCGTACTTTTCAGTCTTTTCCTTCAACTCCTGCTCGGCGGCACCCACAAGCCCCAGCTCGGTTATTTTCGTACTGTCCCAGCCGGAAAGCACATATTCATCTCCATCCTGGGGAAAGAGCACATCACCGGGAAGCGGTCTGCCATAGTCCTCATTCCTGACTATCTCCCAAAGCTGTGCCTCAGGGTTCCATCCGCCATCCTCCAATTTCTCCGGCTTTCCCTCAGGATTGAACTTCACGGCAAACTCCAAACCGTTGAGAAGCCCGGATGCGAAACGTATCCTCAGCTCCTGACCGGGGAGGATATATTTCTCGGAAAAGTTAACACCCGTGTCCCTAAAGCGGTAGGCATTCCATTTTTCCTCGGTGGTTGTGCCGTCCTCATTCTCCACCTTGTCCGTCACTTCGATAGTGGTGACATCCGACATGATGCCTGTTCTTCGAGGATAGACTTCATCGAAGATAACCACCTGCTCGACGGCTTCCTCGGTAGTCATATTAGGGTATGCATCAATGTAGGGAATACCCTCGGGCAGCATTAATCTTTTCTGAACCACACCATTCACCACCACCGTTTCATCAACGGGGCGGTAATTTGAAGGAATGTTCCTTGTAGAACCGAAAGCATAGATTCTCGTTGCGTAAGTCGATTGTGAATCCGAACGGGACATTTCCTCTACATTTACACCGATCTCCCAATTAACAGGATCACCGAACTCACAACGCCCGAAATGGATGATGTTTTCAGTCACCCAACATTCGCAATCCCATTTCTTCGCCATCTCAAAACAAGCGTCAAGGATGTTGATGTTGTCGTAACTCATCAACTGGGACTTGTTTTCGACTGTGGAATCAATGGAGAAAACAAAATCCTGTCCTTTGTATGTGTAACCAAGAGCTTTCAAATTTCTAAGGACTATACCGGCTTGTACGTCAAGCGGGGCGGTCAGGTTCCAGGACGCCTCCTGTCCGGTCGTCTCCGGGGTATATTTGAAGATTTTGTTTTTCCATTTCCAGTAGTAGGCGTCAAGTCTTAATTCGTAATCGTAGCCGGCGGTATTGGTGTTGAATGCGGGCTTCTGCAAGTCGCACACCTCGAACAATCCGAAGTTACATTCCACGTATGAGCCAAGTTTGAAATATATGGGATTCTCTAAGGAGAACTTTAACATGATGTAGTCCTCCTTCATCAGAGTGAACTTACGCTTGCAGCCTTCATTGATCAAAGTTGTAAGCTGGATAGCACCGGATATGTCTTTGATGTCGATTTGTTCCATGTCTTCAAAGTTCGGGGATAAAAAAAAGAGTGCCCAATTTTGAGCACTCACATACACGACAATAAAACCAATGTCGTGAATTAGCTTCTGTTTGCCGGATTTGGCTCGTTAAACTTGGCTGAAATTTTTCCGAAAGTTCGGTCTAAACTCTGTGCGTAAGTGACACTCTTGCCAGTATAAATAAGATGGTAAACCTCGCTACTATTAGCAGGAATCTGAATATCAACCACACCTTTATACAGCTCATCAAAGAAAGCTTTCTTCTTTGCTTGATAATCAGACTGAGAATTACTCTCGATAGTGAACGAAAGAGTTATTTCCCTCTCATCGACTTTAGGATTATTGATTATTACCCGTTTCCCATGTTCAAGTCGGCTTTTGTTCTCAATAAAATCCTTCATGGAAGCGGATGCCCCAATAACATCAAGAAACCCCTCTCCCATTCTCACACCCCATGTTGTATAAGCGTTTTCGCCATTAATTAATAATTCATCCATAGACTATAATTTTGCTGTATTCTTTTTAACTTCTGCTATATCTCTTTGCATCTGTTGAATAGGTTTGACGATTGCCCCTGTATTTTCTGAAATCTGTACCAATTCAAGATAAGATTGTGCTATCAAATTCCTCGTATCATCAGCAATATTTCTTGTTTCCGTATTTATGGAAAGTAGAGCATCTGCTTTTACTGTCAGTAGATTAAGTGATTGAGATTGAATAATATTCTGATTTTTTATTTCTTCTCCTGCAATCTGCAATGCTGTAAACCTACCGTTCAACTCTTCGCCAGTATCTTGACTCATTGCCTGAAAACCTTTGGATGAAGCTGACTGGGATGTTGATTCTTGCGAAATCTTGTCATATCCGGTTGCTGCGGCAAGCTCGTCACGGAGCTTCATGGCTTCGTCCACCATTTCGTTCCAACCCATAAAATCACCGTCACCATTCAGCAGTTTATCCATTTCATCAGAATCCAATGTACCGTCATTTTTCATGGAATTGCCGAATCTGTCATACCATGCTCTCAGTTTGTCACTAAACTGTTCACCAATGGCATTTGACAGCATCGCCTGCATGAAATATTTGGATATGTCATCAGCAAAATCCTCCGCACTCTTCTCCATATCCATCAGACTGCTTATAAAACTGTCATACATGGAATCGAATGACATTCCGATCAGGCCCTCATAAAGACTGTCGGTCAGTTCTTCCAGTTTTCCTGCCTGCTCTATATAATCATCCAGCTTGTCGGTAACACGCTCACCGTAACCTCCCTTACCGGAAGATTCCATGATATCCCATAACCATACGTCCGACCGTAGAGCCTTCATCTGTTCGGGGGTCAGATTCCACAAGGAATCAGTGCCGGAGAAATCCTGCATGCCGGTAGCTTTTCTTGCGTGTTCCAGCATTTCATCCGTCCATTTCAGATAATGCTGCCAGCTGCCGTGGCTCTTATGATATCCGGCTTGCTCCTTTGCTATTTGCAGATAGTTTTTATTGACTTCCTCCTGATACTTTACAGCTTCCCTGTAAGATTCAACCGATTTCATTCCCTTGCTTGCCTTCATCTCGTCAGTCAGATCCTCGATGGCCGTTTGCAAAGTTCCATTCCTGTCCGTCAGCCTATCTATCGTTTCCTGTACTTCCTTGGCGTTTCCACCTATTCCAAACAAGGAGTTGAAGCCTCCGAATGAGATTGCGTTCAGGATGTTTTCTATGCCGTTCCTCAATGACTTGCCGATTGTGACAAACAAATCCCCTGACAAGACATCACCGATAATTCCACTGACAGCGTTCAGAACAGCATCAAGCAGACCACCGACAAGATCACTTAATCCGTCTTTGAGTACGTCAATGATGGACAGAATCCATCCGACAATGGGGACCTCCTTAAGAGATTCTGACGTTTTTCCTATGACATCCTTGAATCCGTTCACGGTTTTGATAATTCCGCTATATGCGTTATACAATCCACCGGATGAAATCTGCTGCAAGCCTCCCAACAAATTTTCCATGCTTGCTTTCAGTCTGGTGGCGGTATCAGTCACATTACGCTGGGCCTGATTGGCGATATCAGTCTGTGTCTTCACATTGGCGGATGCAATGTCAGCATTCTGCCGTGCTGTTTCAAGAGCGTTTGCTGCGGCTTGTTTCTCACTTTCCGTTCCGCCCTTCTGCGCTTTGGCGTAATCATCCTGTGATTTCTTTAGTCTTTCCAAAGCAGCTGTTTCAATCCCTATGGCACTGATACGATTCTGTTCTGCTATTTGATAGGCTTTTACATCCTCTCCAAGTTTCTTGAAGTTGACTCCACTTGTACCACCCAAAGACTTTTCCATCTGGCTGATGGCGTCAATCAATGATTTCTGGCTTGCCTGATCGGAGTTCTTGAACTTGTCAGTCCGTACATATTTTTTCGCTTCGTCCAAGGCGGGCTTTATCATGTCGGAAAACATGGAACCAAACTCACCGAACACAGTAACCCAATCTATATTGGCTTTTATGGCTTCTGTTTCCTTGTTCTGTATGGCAACATCACGTTGTTTCTCCAGTAACTTTACTTGTGCACTATTAACACCGTTTTCTTCCTGTGCTTTCCTTATTTTTTCCGCATACTCTTGGGCGATAGCCAATTTCTGCTGCTGGAACGTGCCATATTCTTTCAAGTAGTCGTTCAAAGCCTGTTGTTCGGCTTTCAGCTGTCCTTCAGTTACATCGGAAATATCTTTATCTCTCATACTTTCGGCATTGGTATAAGCTTCTGAAATTTTCTGTGCCTGCTTGTCGGTCAGCTTACCGTTACCGGCTTTGCTCCATTCTTCCTCCTGTTTTCTTATCGCATCAATCTGTTTCTGATAATCAAGGTCAATCTGTTTCAACTTCTTTTCCGTGCCTTCTCTCATCAGGTTGATTTCATCCTGTTGGTTCTGACGGTGAAGTGAAAGAAGTTGCCCGTCCAGCTTTTCCTGATTTTCTTTTTGCTTTTTTGCTAGATTTTCCTGTCTGGTCAGTGCGCTTCCGGTTACTCCGCCCAGCTCCTTGTATGTCTTTTCGGATACCTCCATCTTATCTTTGGCTTCTTTCACCTGTTTCGATGTAGCCGTCTGATCTTTGATTAAGGCCTCATACCCTTTTTTCGCTTTCTCCCATTCGGCTTTAGCATTTGCCAAATCCTCCTGATATGTAGTTTCTTGTGTTTCCTGTCTGTTCTCAACTTCCAATTGGGCATTGATTTCCGACAAGACATCCTTTCTTGCGTTTGCCAATTCATTTTTCAGGTCTTCGATACGCTGTACCTGAACCTTCATTTCGGAACGGTTGTTCTCCTTCTTAGCTAAATTATAAGCCCATTCCGCACTTTTTATCTGTTGTTCCAAGGACTCGACTATAGCCTGTTTTGACTGTGTTCTAGATTTTACAACTTCTTCATTATATGCCTTCCAAAAACCAGTCAAATCCTGTATATGGCCTTTCTCATCAACATATTTCCTAAAGAGTGCTGGGTATAGTTCCTCAATATCTTTTAAAGCTTTAAGTTTAGTGGTCTCGGCTTCCACCTCGCTATTAATGGTGCTAACAAGACCTTCCAAAGTACGTTTCCGATCTTCTTCGTCCGTGTCGAGTTTTTCTATTTTCTTGTTGTACGAGTCCAAAGCACGTTCAGCAGATGTTGTGCTGTCGGATAATGCCCACATTGCAACTCCAAGTCCTACTACAGCAGTAGCCAACAACACATAAGGATTGGTAAGCATTGCAGCGTTTAAAGCTAACTGCGCTTTTCGTGCCAATAAACGGGCATTGGTAAGTCCAATCTCCACAAGAGTATGTTTACTTTCGGCAGCAGTAACAAGCATCACTGCGGTCCGGTATGTACCATAAGTAACCACTAATCCAGCCAAGATCCTACCTACTGTTTCATAATTCTGAATCAACGAAGTTGTCATTTGAATACCGTCCATGATAACACTTTCCGACTTTGTTCCCAATTCGTTAAACACGGAATCCAAAGCATCCTGCATCATAGACAACTGACCATTGATAGTCTTTGAAGCATTCTCAGACATATTATAGAACTTACCACCTGCGGAAGTTGCATCAATGAATGCCTGTTGAACCATTTCAGCGGAAACAGCACCTTTGGACATTTCATCTTTCAAAGTTGCGATAGATTTTCCGGTCTTTTCGGAGATAATCTGTAACGGGTTGAATCCAGCGTTTATCATTTGATTCAAATCCTGCCCCATAAGTTTACCCGCTGCTGACATCTGTGAAAATGCCAAAGTTAGCGAATTGAACTTACTGGATTCCCCCATAGAAATATCACTAATGGCTTTCAAGTATTTGATAGTGTCTTCTGCTTGTATGTTAAATCCAAGCATCATCTTTTCTGCTCCAACCATATCTGACATAGTAAGTGGAGAAATCTTAGCCAGCTCCTTGATTTGCGGAATCAGTTGTCCTGCCATATCCTTTCCAACCATAGTCTCAATAGCGGTCTGCATGGATTGAAATTCTCCACGAACACGAATCATACTTGACAAGAATTCTTTGATTGAATAACCTCCCAGCAGTTTCTTACCCATATTAGACATGGCTTGTTCCACCTGCTTAGTTACATCTACATTTTTTTCACCATCTTGCCGATACAAAGCATATTCATCGCGGAGCTTCTTTACTGACAAGCGGGCGTTAGCCTGTTCCTGGGTAAGGTTAAATAAAGAACTTTTTTGCTCTTTCAATTTTTCATTTGTAGACCTTATTTTAGCTTCTAAGGAAGAAGTATCACCATCCTGTTTTAATGCTTCACGATACTTGTCTTTAAGACCGGACAATTCATTTTTCAATTGTTGGATAGTTCCACGTTGAAATGTTATTTTTTCCGACAATCCATTCACGACCTGAGAAGCATCGAAGATTTTCCTTTTGAATCCCGTTTCCATCTCCGCTCCAGCTTTGGCTGCATTAGTCACCAACTCATCCAATCTTTGGTTGGATGCAGCAAGTTGGGCATTCAAAGCCTTGAAAGCAGCAGGAGACTGCGTGCCATCCATGCTCATTAACTCCTGCTTTAATTTTGCAATTTCATTACGAAGTCTTACAACTTCTTCCCAGTCACTACCTATCTTAAAATATAATTTTGCCATATCTATTTCTTTTTCCTACGATTAGCCAATTCCTTACCACTGATTCTATTCACCTTCTGACCACCATATACTGCGCGTAATTTATCCCGTTGCATCATCAGCAGATTCCGATAAGGGATAATCTCAAACACTTCTGTATAACTCAGATGCAGCGTGTCAATCAAATGGGCTATCTGCCCGAAGAACGTTGTGTTTCCTACTGTTTCGGTCTTGCTGCCAACATCGACACGTTCCTCATCGAGCTGACACACTGAAAAGCCGAAATATCCATCATAGAGAAACAGACTCCCAAGGCATCTTTGACTTCTTCAAAAGTGCCGTTCTCCAATTCTTTGACCAAACTATCATTCCCGCAGATGAAGCATGAAATACCTTTCAGCATATCTTCAGTAGCTTCAGGAAGCTCTTTAATAGCTTCCATGACATTATCTCCAGTCATGCCGATATTGGAAAAATGATGAATGGCACGACAGATAATTTTAATTGTAGGAGGTTTAATGGTATAAACCATCCCTCCTATCTCCACATTCATGAAATCCAGCCCTAACAAAGCATCAGAAACCGTTTTTGCTGCTTGATTCATATTCTTAAACTAAAAGGGGGAATGGTATATATCCATCCCCCGGTTATCACTCTTGTGCTTTTACCAATGTTATCTCTTTTTTAAGAGTGGTATCAACTTCAGAAGGAGTGGTTTTAATATCTCCTGACTGAGTGACGTACCCCACTTTCGACACTTCATAGTGAACGGTAGCCCCAGCATTCACCTGCTTTGACTTGACCGTTGCACCGTCCAGCTTTACGGTCGCATCGGAAGGAGTAGGTACAATGGTTACTGTAGTTCATGCCTGCAAAGCTTTAATCTGCCCTTCTTCATAGTTATACTCAGAAGAAACACCTTCGATTCCCGGTTCCTGCACCAAGCCTTTTACAGCGATTGCAATTGCCTTATCCGTATTGGCTTCACGGGAAACAATACGGCATTTTGGGAAGATGAACCAGACATCATCATCGGTCAGACAGAACAATGCTTTGTTGATAATAACTTTATCCAAAGCACGCTTCCAACCTACATCTTTAGATGTTGCCTGAATAACATCGCCACCCATGAACGCTTTCTTGGTCTTCCAGTCATATTGTCCGATAGAGAAAGCGGGCGATACTTCTCCCGGCACATCATCGTAACGGTAATTCTTTCCCGTTAATTGGTTCTTGTACCCAGTGACGGAGGCTTCCGTTTCCTCAATCTGCCACGTTTCCCCGTGTACATTCAAAACCTCATCTTTCGCTTTGATAGCGGCTTGAATCAAAGTCTTTGCGATTTCGGGGGTAATGTCTGCCGTTACCTTATCAATATCGGCAAACAAGATTCTTTTTATTCCTACTGCTGAAATCATAATCTTATAGTTTTACATTTATTACTTCAAATAAAATTCTCACATTCACGTAATGGCATTTCAAAGCTGCATCCGCTTCCGCGCCAATTGATTCGATAGAGTAACGATAGGTTGTACCGTCATAGGTGCTTACTACATCATCAAGCAGCTTGTCAGCCTTTCTTTCAAGTTCGTTAAGCCGGATTGTGTTCGCTTCATTCTCGCTTAAATTGGGTACACATAGATTCACTTCTGCAAAAGATTTCTTCCAATACTTTCCCGGCTGTTGTTTCTTCGTGTGGATGACAATCCTTTCGGACTTCAATTCACCCGTCAGCGTTTCACCATCAGGCACTATATCTATTCCGAAAGCCTTGCAGTCCCGATAGAGAATGTTTCCTATGTCGGTAGTTACTATCATTCCACAATCTCCCAATCTTCTGCAAATACATCACTGATAGACGGAACCCATGAATCAGCGCGTCCGGTATTCTCGTTGTAGATAAGACACTGGCTTGTATAGTCAATAAATCCCTTACCTTTCAGAATAAGGTCTTTTGCCGATTGGGGAAGCGATTGCATCTTAGGGATGATGTCGCTTTCGATATGAGCTGGCACTTGTTTGAATACCATCAAACCTTTACCGTTCCAACCACTTCTACGAACAGTCCCACCTTGTTTTAACACTTCGATAGCATCACCGAAACAGATAGGAGTTTCTTTCTTGACTTCTCGATATGATTCTTCAAACAGTTCTTTGGGTGACCAACTTTCATAGCCATATTCAGTACGAGTGTGATATCCTAGTTTATAAGACTCATTCTCTTCTATTTCACTTTTTACCAAGCCTTTACTGCAAGCTTCACCCAATGTCATAGGTTCTGCTTCAATCTGTTTTGTTCCAATGTACTTTTTCATTTTTCAAATTCTTCTTTTAATCGTTTCTCCGCAAATAAAGCAGCACTACTCAAAACATCATACCCTTTAGATTCTACGAATGATGCGTATTCCGCTTCGTTTTTCAATGTCAAACCGTCTTTATTGACATCGTAATCATTGGACGTTCTCAAAGTGAGTGTATGGTCTTGATAATCCCCATGTTCCTCTGCGTACTTCACGGCTTCATCGCCTACATCAATCATCTTCTTTTCGACCTCCCATTCTCCTTCATCGAAAAAGGAGTCGACATCTGAGAAATCGAAATCTACATCCATAATTCCGAGTAGTTAAAGTAGTTTGTACTCTTTACCGTGTAGACTTCGCCTTGACCTCTTACGCCATCACCATCCATGCAACGTACTTCATCACCAGCCTTGACAGTAATTCTTTTCTCACATACTACATGATAATTCGGACGATACACAGAGCCGTTATCAGATGAAAACTCTTTGGTAGTGTTATCATCACAACGGCACTTGCATACCTTCTGCCAGTATTCACCACCTGTTCCGGGAATAGGTCTGCCAAACTCATCCTTGTCCATCGGGGTGATAACTTTTACCTGCAATATGTGTGGGGCGAATATCATAAGAAAGTCACTTTAGGTTTGTTACCCAGTTCGTCTTTCAAACCGTACTGTTTACACAGAAATGAATAGTAATCCTTAATGCCTTGAATGTTCCAAGACATAGAAAAACCGCTTTCGCTGATGGAAGTGGCACGAAGCAATAGAGAGGGGATGAACTTCGCAATTGCCACCGACACCCGTGTTTGGCAATCCTCGTTCATCTCACCCCCTCCGCTTATCTTTGCGTTCAGACATATATCGAAAAGGTCAGCCTCCGACAAGTTAACGCTGAAGGTCTGAAACTTCTGTAATATATAATCGTTTACTGTCATGCGTTCATCTCACTCAAATCGAAGTTCACAATCAGGTTCGGGTTCGCAATCTGCGGAATCCATTCGGCTGTGTATTCCAGATAGCGACCATTGCCGTCCTTGTAACCTGAAATCAGCATATCGCCATCTGCCTGAGTGTAATTACGTCCCGGTACACCATCCACAGCTTCATAAGGAGTGTGGAAGCGCATATAACCGATTTTATCCTGCGGAAGCAGGGAAATACGACCATCTGCATAAATGGGGATATTCTTACCTGTTTGGTCTACCACATAATCTTCCTTGATTTCAATAGCCGGAAGTCCGATACCTGTAAAAATGGTAGAAGCCAGTTGCGAGGTGATAAGCCCGGTAGACATATACATTTCATTGCCTGTAAGCTGCATTTTGAACTTATCTCCAAATTCACTTGAACCGATAATATTCTTGATGAATGTGCCACGGCTCATAATCATCTTGGGGAATGTGCCGTAAATAGATTTCAGCTCATTCAGTTTCTGCTGCAAGTAAGTGACGAAATAGTCTTTATCCTCTGTGTCCGGCTTGATAAACTTAAACGGCAAGTCGATGTTCAATAAGTCAATTCCTCCGGCATTGTCGTCCTTGTTCTTCACGCTTGCTGCTCCAGTCATCAACAGAGAGCCTACGATAATGTCCATACGCTTGTGCGGTGCCAGCAATACCTGACGGTAATCGTCATAGATGAAGTCCACGATGTCACGCATAGCTGCTTTCTGGTCTTCCGGTTTGGCGGCATTATACTTATCTATCAAGTCCTGCAAGTCAGACAAACGGTCGATTGAGATTTGATAGCGGTCACCCAAATAGGCAATCTCACCATATCCGGAACCGATATTCCTGCGTTCACGGATAGGCTTTTCGCCATAACGGGAGTTGATGGAACCAGCCATCACGCCAGTAACCTGACCGATGTAGTCTTTAAATACACGAGTAGTAGTCCTACGGAAGCCCAAATACTGCTGCCAATAAATTGTGTCCTTTCTTGTCTTGAGGACACGCTGAATCACTGCATTTACAATGTTCGGGTCATTAAACAATGTATGAATAGTTAGCATCATATATTAGTCCTCCTTTCTTTATTTTGCCATTATACCTGCGTTTTTCAACGCTGTCAATAATCCGTTAAAGTTTTCTACCGACACCGTACCAGATGCATCATTCACTTTGGCTGCCTGCTTTACACCTCCAAAAGCAGAAGTCGTAGCTGCTGTTAAAGTATACTTGTTAGCTTGTGCTGCAACCCCATCCAATTTGGCTTTATCTTCCTTACTCATCAAACCGTCCTGACTAGAAGAAGCCTTAGGAATAGATACGGCTTCTTTTTCTTGTTTGACATCCAAAGCGTTAAACTGGAAGTGCGGCATATTCGCCTTGTCAATATCTGCGAAAGGCATTACCAGCTTGGTCGGTTCGATTTCAAACGCACGCATCAAAAGGGAAACCAATACTATGCCATCCTCTACCTGCTTCCTTTCATACAGAGCTGAATTTGCGATAACTTTGGGCGTTGTACCGTCTGCGGCTGTCGCTTCGTAAAGAACTGTTCCAGCTTCTAGATTTTCTCCAAAGTCTGCCGCTAACGTCAGCTTATCAAAAGCTTTGTCAGCCTTGTCAATAGCGTTGATTGTCGCTCCATGCGCACCGTTACCCAAGTGCATACCTTTGTAAGCCAAAGAACGTTTCTTGATTTTCAATGTGGTATTGGAGCCTGTTGTAAACTTCTCATATACTTCCACACGGATAGCCACTTGGGATGTTTTCTTCACCAAGTCAGCTGCAATCGGTGTGAATGAGGGCAAGTACGAGCCGACAACGAGGTTGGTTGTGTCCAACTTGTACGGACCTCTGCGTCTGCGTCCGGTTTCTACGTCGTAGCGTTCTTCCTGCTCAACTTCCGGTTCAAGATTATACTTAAATCCTGCTGCCATAAAATCACTGTTTTTGTTGTTCTACAATTTCTTTAGTGTCGTCTGCAATCATTTTCGCAAACGACTGAGTCTCATTCTCCAGTTCTTTTTTTGCTGTATCTGGAGGAACTACACCCTTAAAGCCGTCATTCGCAAACTCCTGCTTCAAGTCCTTGAAGTATGCGTCCAAGTCCTCATCGTCCTTAATGGCGCATCGTTTGGCGTAGTTTTCGGGAATACCATACTCCTTTGCCTTTGCCAAAATCTGCTGGCTACGTGTTGTTTGAGCCTTTTCCGTTTCTAACTGTGTTAGCTTATCAGAAAGGTTCTTGTTGGAGTCAATTAAAGCTTGCGCCCATGCAGGCACATCGTCTTTATTCTCTTCCGTTTTGGTGGTTGTGGTAGTCTCGATTGGCTTACCGTCTTTAAGGTTATGCCTCTTCTCGTAGTTAGTCACTGCCGTTTTTGAAGCATCCCCGGCACGGAAATCACCATAGGAATTAAGCACGTCCGAAAAACTGATACCCTCAACAATGGAGTTTACTTTTGTCTCGTCCGTTACACCCTCTGCCTTTTTGGTGGCAATGCGGGTAAGAATAGCAGTGTCCACCCCAGCGAATTTCTGTTGTAGCCCTGCTAAGATTTGTTCTAAGATTGTCATACCGTATGAATTTGATTTATAAATTTCTACGGTAAATTTCGTTATTTATAAAGAAGGTGAAAAATTATCAGATAGGTGATACACGACAATAAAACGATTGTCGTAAAATGGTATAAAAAAAGGCGTGAAACCGAATGAATCACGCCTAAAATATATCACGACAAAAACTTATACTTATACTCCCAACACTATATTTGCATCAATATTTAGCTTCCGGCTTATCTCACGAGCAACTTTCAAGGTTGGTTCACATTTACCAGATATATAATCACTTAATCGTGATGGGCTGACACCAACTAACTTTGCAAGTGATTTTTGATTAAGCCCCATTTCGTACATACGAAGTTTAAGAACATCCACAAGTGTTGGTTCTCCCAATGCAAAATGTTCTTCGGAATAATCAGCAACCAAATTAGAAAGAAGCTCCAATTCTATGCTATTTGGGTCATTCAAAGGAGTATCATCTTTCACTAATGGAAGAAGTTCCTCTACTCTTTTCACCGCCCATTCATATTGGGCTTGATTTTCTATCTTTGTCATAATCCTAAATATTAGCGCAATCTATTTTATCATATTCTTTATGAGTACCAATAAAGCGAATATACACAAACTGAATAGTGAATTTAATCACTACTACCAAACGATAGTTATTGCCTTTGATATTGAAAACATAGTGTTGATTACCTACATTATCAACGCTATTAAACGTTTTCTTAATATCGGCAAAACAGGTCCACTTGCTTCTTTTCACAATGGTAGTCCATTCTTGCAAAGCGACCTTTGAATCGGGATGGTTCTCTGCATATTCTTTTAATGCTTGTTCGGTAAATATTCTCATTGGTTACTCAATTATCGTGTGACAAAAATACATATATAATTCTATAATTCAAAATTATATTCTAATATTTACAATTTAAAGAGCAAAAAAATAGCGGCAACTCCAAAGAGTCACCACTAACTATCCTATTTTCCCTATCAAAAAATTATAAATCCCGTAATTTTTCTGACTAAGAGGCGTTTTTCTGTCCCTTATTTCCGATTTGCTCATTCTTTGCCACCTGTTCCTCTTTGATTTCCTTCAGCTCTTCATCAATGCGATCCGCGTTCCCAGCAAACATAATGCCCTCACGTCTTGACCATACACCACCACTAACAGCGGAGACAGCCGTAGTAACCTTATCATTCAAATCATCAATCATATATGGAACCAGTTCTGTTTCTATGTCAATGGTCTGCGATGCCTTGCTAAACTCGGTTGGATTGATAGAGCCTAAAGCGGAAACAATGAAATTTACTCTCCGCTGCAAGAACTCACCGATAACCTCACCGTGATTTTCTACCGCCATATGTGCACCCATAAACATGAAGCGGAAAGCAGTGCCGGAAGCCTTGCCTATGCCTTTCAATGTCTCAAACGATATTCTTGGAGTGTTTGACATATCATAAGCCATATTAGTGAGTGTTTCTGCTTCAAAACGTACCGTATCCGGAACTTGGTTCCACGTCAGATACTGGGCATCCGCACCTTCACCTGTAAGTTTGACCATTCTATCCTTAACCTTACCCATGAAACCCTCTACATCTCCAATTAGCTTCAGCAGTGGGAAGAAATGGTAGTCTATACAATCAGCATAATTAGATAACAGTTTTTCCAGCCGGACACGGAATGTCTTTATCTTCTTGCAATAAGGTTCAGGACGATAAGCATAAAGAACCGGTAGTTTTGGGAATCCATGAGCAAAAGGCGTTCTTTCTTCATGCCCTTTAGACAAATCCCATTGATAAACCATTTTGTCCGTGATAGTCATAAAGCAGGTGACCTCCGAATCATCCATGAGCTTCTTTTTATACTCACGTGAGAAAGCAATCATTTTACCTTCGTCGTTAAAGAACGGGTATAGTTTATCACCTCTGAATGGAGACCATAACACGCTTTTCAGTTTCTTGGTGGGCTTGACCTTGCCACCGAACGTAGTCTTAACTTTCTTCCAAAACTTTGCCCAAAACGAATCATCATCGGTAACATACCAATATTCTGCCGCTTCTTGTTCGGAGAGCCAGGCACGGACAATCTTCTTGTTTTGGTATTTGATTTTGTTGGATTTAAATACAGCCTTTACCGCATCCAGCAGCTTCTTTTCATCATCATCAGTTGGAGTGCAATCCATAGACGGTTCTGTGCCGACTGTAAAAGCAGTTTGGATGTTCACGATATCCTGTTCCAATGGAATGGAGATACGGTTCACCGGTTCAGTCTTATACTTTGCTTCGATTTCATAAGTCTTACCCGTTTTTTCATCGAAGTGCTTCTCTGCTTCTTTTTCAAGAACCTTTCTGTCCGGATATTTCTTTTTGTCAACCATGATTTCATGTCGTTCCGGATTCCAATCATCCCAAAGTTTGCAACGGTCGGGAAGTTCAGTCTTCCTACCTTTCTTCAGGTAGTTTATCTTCTGCCCGATGTCAGGCAATGCTAATATTTCTTCTAAATTCAATGGCATAGTTTATATTTTTAATGTGTGAATATTCCTGTTAAATCTTTCGGCTTCTGAATCTTACCAAGAAGCTCACCCAATACATAGTAACGTACAGCATCTATACAATTATGCACGAGAACCCCATTAGCAAAATATTCATGTTCACCTTCAATGGTCAAATCATATACCTCGCAATAGCTTTCACTTATTGTTTTTACGTCTGTTACTTGCTTGCAGTTTATGTGCGCATTCTTTTGAACAGCATTTGGGCTTAAGATACTTGTTCCCCATGAATGTGATTCCGCAGTATTGGCACACCATTTCTGTCGTACATTTAGGCGAGGTGTACTGCCATTTGTGATGGCATTTCTTTGAGCAAAATCGCTGATGAACATTTGTTGCTGTGAATCGTCCGCCACATTGCTCGCACACTCTCTCTTCGCTCTGTAATCGGGCAATTGCCTTAATTCTTCTTTGATTCCAATTTGATTTTGTATATGCGCCTTTTGTGTTAAGACCCATTCTGACAATATTGTCAATTTTCTCCGGATGTAGCCTATTATGTTCACTTCTTGAAACCGCTTCAAGGTTTTCAATCGAGTTATTGAGCGGATTGTGGTCAATGTGGTGGATAATCTTTCCATTCGGAATTTCCCCATGATAGAATTTGTAAACGGCATGATGCAGCATCTCGCTCTGTTTGTTTCCGTGTCCAAATTTCCAATAGTAATAATTGGGGTGTTTCCCATTTGGATACCGTTTGTACACTCTCCCGTTAAATTCGATAGAACAAACAACTTGTCCCCTTTTGTTAATTTTCCGTACTTCTTCCATTTTCCGTTTGCGTTAAATTTATGTTCTAAGGTAGCAAAAAATGTTCGTTTTTCAAAGCCTATAAAGACTTCTTTTTCAATTACTTTTCTTACTCCGTTATTGTGTTTCTTAAGCACTTTTTTATAACCATTTCGTGTAAGAACATAATCCCCGACCCGAATATCCTTGATAGGAATATCGCCATTTATGGTAGTAATCAGTGTGTCTCCACGAAAGCAGTGGTTGTTTGCATCCACTGGAGTGTTTATATACCTTCCGTCTTTATCTTTATCCCATACATAATTCCTCAGCTCATTTTGCAGGTTGTATGAACGCTTGGTTACGAAAATTTCAAGACTTTGCATTTTGTCAATTCCTGCATTGATTGATCCAGCACCTTTTTCGACGGCATATATCCTTATTCCCCCGTTATGGATTTCTTGTATCAATCTCGGATCTGCGCTATCGGCAATAGTTTTCATGCCCCAGGGTCTAAGCGATTTGACTATATCGGTTGAAAGCAATCCGGTTCGGTAATCTACTTCGTCAAGATATAGTCTATTATCCCATATTCCGCACCTAACTATCGCTGTGGGGTCCATGCTATACCCAAAGTCCAGCCCTATGCCAACTTTTTTGCATTCAGCCGGGAACTCGTCAACAATTCCCCACTTCTTGAACACAGCACCTTCTGCAACGTCAGCCCACCGGCCGATAACCACATGAGCATACTTTTCAGGATTACTCACCTTCATATCTTCCACCTCTTTCAGGAACTCAGGAGAAAGGTTATCCAAGTTATCAAAATACGTAGTATGGATATGGAGCACATTCGGATGAGTGGAAACCTGAACCTGCACACCGTCAATCTCTACCAGCTTGTGAGTTTTCTCAATGTATTTCTTGTAGATGAAGTGATTGGAATCGCATGGGTTCATTATAATGATAATCCGGTTCTGAATACCCTTCTTGCGAATGGAGAGCATTATCTTGTCGAACTCATCTTCGCTTGTCCACTCTTCCGCTTCATCACAGACAAAGGTTGTAATGCCTTGGATAGATTTCAGTTTGGCTGTCTGGTTCCCGGAAGAAGTCTTGATACCCCGAAACATGATACGACTGCCGGTCATGCGGTTTACTATATCTGTCTTGGTAGTCTTAAAATATTTAGTTGTTCCGTCCAAATCTATCTTTTCCATCATCTCTGGAATAATAGACATACCAGCCGACACCATTGTGTAACGGGTATAAAGAATCTGATGGACTATTTTCTCTGTAGGAGTCATTTCAAATGTCAGCCGCTCAATGAAAGTAGAAGCATTGAAAGACTTTCCTGAACCACGCCCACCGGTAATAAGAATTATAAATTTTTCCTTATCCTCGTATAATGGATGGTAAATTTCTTGAGGTACTATCATTTCAGCTTGTCTTTAATCCAAGAATCAATGTTGATGCCATGCTCTATGTCTGTTGGAATATCTGCATCATCTTCAGCTCTTGGAGCCGGTCTATTCCATTGTTCGGGCTTACGGTTTTTGAGCCAGAAAATACCAGCTGTTGTATCAGGTGGTACTTCTTGGTCTAATTCCACAATCTCTACCCGTTCTTTCTCGCATCTGCGACCTTCTTCATCGAAAAACACATCTTTCACCTTAATAGCCTGTTGAACTTTTACCTTCATCCCCATAGCCTTACGATAAATCTTGCTTTCAATGGCAAAATCAATGGGCGCACGCCCATTTTTTAATGCTTTAGATAATTTAGGCAATTTACCTTTCAACACAGAGAAATGCGCTTCACTGTAGCCGATGTTTGCTGCGATTTGCTTATCGTCCAAACCATCACGTGCCCAACCCTCAATACGGATTAGGTTCTGTTCATCATCAAAATCAAACTTCGGCTTTGCCATACTTATTCAATCAGTTTTAAAACACCTTCCCCTTTAGCGAACTTATCATCTGTACTTATACCAAGCAGGTCACAAAAATCAGCCTTAGCTTCGTAGGAGGAGAACGAAAGCATTATGTAAGCTTCTTCATTGAGTTGGCGTTCCTTAGCCACTGCCTTAACCTGTTGCTTAACCTCTTTCATGTGAGCTTTCTTTTCTTCATCTGTTCTATCAAGACGCTTTGATTCTTTCACCGGGGAAGATAGCAAATTATCTAAAGAATCAGACAATCTAATATCATCAATACCACTTATGGATAGAATATCATTAAGTTCAGCTTCACTCAAACCGACATCGGAGTAATCAATATCATTAATGTAATCAGCTATCAAATCAATATCTGGTTTAGTATTTCCCACGGCCATGTATGTAAGCTGTTCCTTCTCAGCCTTATCATCCAGATTTACGACCTCAACCTTAACATTGTAATCCGTGCTGGAAGTACCATCGTATTTATAATGCAAATCCATTGCTTTTATCCTGCGATGCCCGTCTATAAGATTTCCCGATTTCTCATTCCATACGATACCGCCGAGGAAACCCACTTTTTGCAAGTTCTTCTTTTGCAATTTTACCCTCTCATCAGAATGCCTTTTAGGATTAATCGGATTCAGATTTATTTTGGAGCGCTTTATAATTCTTGTCTCACTTTGCTTTAGTTCTTTCATAATCGTATTCAAATAGTTTTCGTTCCACCAAAGGGTATTCATTTATAACTTTCTGCAAATCACCCGGAAATCTATTACGAAGAAAAAGAAGGTAGTTAATATCCGTTATGTCCGTTCCGGATGATTGATGCTTGGAATCGTATGATTCCGGTTTGATTAAACCAGCCCTGCTAATATAATCCATGACGTCTTTATTTTTGTATTCAGACAATGGATAACACTTCTTTTGCGCTTCATTAATTCCGTTCATGTCGTATGTACGTAGCATCAAACGCCTGTTCATTGAATCGGATTGCTTAAAGCCGAAGAAAGCCCACTCAATATTGTATTTCTCCCTTACTATATCTGTAAGCTGAGCCATGCTGTAAAGTTTCTGTTTCTCATTTTTCTCGCATCCCATATACCCAATGCGTCTATAGGAATAAACTGCAAAATGAGGAATCTGCACATACTTAACATTTGGATATTTATTACAAGCATAGTTTATATAACGGTTAATATGAGATAAGTCTTTAACAACGTACATATAAACGCATACAATTTCTTTAAAGTATGGTGAAATAAGGTCTAAAAGGGCTATACTGTCTTTACCCGATGCCGAGTGAAACAATATAACCCTGTCAGTCCTTTCGGCGATAGTTTTTATTATATCTATTGCCTTTTTCATCATCAAGCAATCCTACCACCTACCTTACGATTAATTCTCGCTCTTTGGGCTGCATTTCTACCCATAGATTGAAAACGACCAGCTTCATAGTCTTTTCGAGTGCGATATTTATTACCGCTCGCATCAGTTGCGTAAGTTTCTCCCATAATCTTAAATTTTAAATTAAACAATCTTTTTACCAATAAGTAAAGCCACCGAAGTGGCTTATATTATTTCAATCCATCATGATGAATAATCTCACAGATATGTAAATAATAGAACAATGGCACTTCTTCGGGCGGATTTTTCTTGAAATCTTCTAGCTGTTCATCGAAATCATGAAAATCAAATTCATCGTGCATGAACTTTATTCCTTCTTCTGTTATTTCGCCTATACCAATTTCATCAATGGCGACATCAAGTGTCCATGGTGCACCAGTACTATAAAAATGAATAGCTTCTATATCAGTCCTTAAAATAGGTTGACATTCTTGCTCGCGTCCAGCTTTTCTAAATTTCTCGTTTTCGTCAACTTGCGCAAAGTCCGTGAACATCTTCTCATATTTGGCGCTAAGCATACGTGTTTCTATGCTCTTTTTACCATTCAAAATATCTAAAGCGTTTTCTTTTGTCATTATGAGCGAATACGCTTCTATCTCTTGACCATTATAATTAATCTTCATATCACTATATCGTTATAAAATTTATACATAAAAGATAGTACCCCAAAGGTACTACCACAACCAAAGATAACGAAATATCTTCAATCGTTATACACGACAATTGGCTTATTGTCGTGAACTAAGCCATTTATCCCGTCTTTCTCTACACGCCTCTAAGGTAGGCGCACAGCAAGAAAACAACTCACCGCTTTCAGTACGGTAGTCGTACTGGTACATTCTCACTCTTTTACCTCTCAACCTGGTGTTGTAGGTAGTGTAATTCTCTTTACCGGGTTGACATACGCTGCAACCGTTTTTGTTTATTGAGTTCATAAGCTAATCTATAAAAGTGTTATTGCAATATTCTTTCACTCTCTTTAAGTCAGGATAGCCACTTTTACAAACAATATCACCCACTATTGAATCATGCTTAATATGTCTGTCAAGATAGTCAATCAACCGTTGTGCTGCATCCTCTTTCGTAGCTGCCACAAATCCCATACCCGCAAAGTTGCCAACAAGCCATTCAGAAGTCACTGTCACACCTCTTTCGTCTGTGTATATGTGGTATTCTGAATTAGGTAAACTCTCTATCAATTCAATAATTTCTTTCGGTGTTACCATGTCAATCTATATTTATCGTTTCACATTCAATCTTTCTTCACTCGTATAAGCCACTACAAGCCCTGTTTCATCATGCTGTATGGTGATGTACTTTTCACCCCTCTCTATAGTAGAGAAGTCAT
>OLDD01000056.1_pt1 | contig 42130 bp, 40 predicted proteins | sample 1607881 | NCBI WGS metagenome assembly OLDD01 (sample SAMN02674697, study PRJEB24791) | human gut metagenome, SKBSTL033 | isolation source: stool | host: Homo sapiens | place: USA | reverse complement strand
GATTATGCGCTTCGTCCTACATTCGCCGACGAAAAGAGTAAAGAATGACCTGCCGATAAACGAGATGTGACAACAATAAAACAGGAAAATACGATTTGGTAAATTGTCATTGTACAATATTGAACAATCACTAAATATCGGCACAATTTTAATTTAGTGCCGATATTTAGTAGATGATGACAAAAGGTTATTTACATATAGATTGTTTTAAATAAATACAAATTTTCGGCACTATTCAGAAATAGTGCCGAAAATTTGCTATATTTGCAGGCAAAAACAGGATATAATATGAGTAACAAAACAACGACATCCATACTTGAATACGCTGAAGTACACCGTGATTTCAGCATGGATGACTTGTTTGCCTATCTTCACGAAAAGGTTGGCATAAGCAAGTCTTCCTTGTCATGGTATCTGTTCAAGCTCGTGAATGAAAATGCATTGGTCAGAACCGGACGCGGAATGTATGCTAAAGTCATGAAACAGTCCTTTGTTCCTAAACTCATAGGTGAAGTAAGAGAAATTTACGATTCGTTGCTGGTCAATTTCCCATTTGCGAAGTTCTGCGTCTATCAGGGGGATATTATCGCAACCTTGCAGCATCACCTTTCTTCCAACCGTGTTGTCTATGTGGAAACAGACAGGGATTCGGCAGAAACGGTTTTCAACTTTTTGAAAGACGGGAACCGTGACGTCTATCTGCGACCGGACAAAGATATGATTTACCGATATGTAGATATGGACAGCCGTGTCTTTTTTGTGAAAAATTTGGTCTCGGAAGCTCCTTTGCAGAAAGTATCAGATGTACCGATGCCTACACTGGAAAAGCTGTTGGTGGATATATTGAGGGATGCGGATTTCTTCTACCTACAAGGCAGTGAAAGCGAGCATATCTTTGAAAATGCCTTTAATCTGTACGCTGTCAATCGAAATCGGCTATTCAGGTATGCCGGCAGACGTAAGGCAAAAGAAGAAATATTGTCCATATTAGAAAATCTGAACATAAAATGATAAAGAAGGAGTGTTTTACGGCAGAATGGATCGAACAGGTTTCATCCGAATTGCACTATAATGATAAAAATCTGATAGAGAAAGTAATCCGTGCCCTGTCCCTGCTTGAAATGCTGGTTAAAGCCGGGTGTCCACTGGTTTTTAAGGGAGGAACGGCACTTATGCTCATACTTGGGAAATCTGCTCATCGTCTGTCAATCGACATTGATCTTATCTGTCCCCCTGGAACCAACATTGAAGACTATCTGAAATCATTTGCCGATTTCGGCTTCATCAATCTGGAACTTGTGGAACGCAAGCAACGGGATGATGCGGATATTCCCAAGAGCCATTCCAAGTTTTTCTATCAGATTGCATACCGAAATGACACCGATGCACAATCCTATATCCTGCTGGATGTACTCTACGAGGACATTCATTATTTCCGTACCCAACAAATAGCTATCAACTGCCCGTTCATACGGTTGGAAGGAAAACCATTGATGGTAACAGTCCCGTCCGCAGAAGATATTTTGGGCGATAAACTGACGGCTTTCGCTCCCAACACAACTGGAATACCTTATTACAGGAATGGAAGGTCCTGTTCGATGGAGATAGCCAAACAGCTTTATGATGTGGGGCGGCTGTTTGAAAATGTTTCAGACCTGCAGATTACCAAAGAAGCGTTCCGTAAGATTGCGGTGGTCGAACTTTCATACCGGTCTTTCGGAACGGACATAGGGCAAGTTTTCAATGACATCCGCCAAACGGCACTTTGTATCTCCACACGGGGAAAAGCCGGAGAAGGAGACTTCGACCTGATACAAGACGGAATCATCCGTGTCAAATCATTCATGTACAAGCAGCGTTATCTGATAGACCATGCCATTATTGATGCAGCAAGAGCGGCTTATTTAGCCACGTTAATTGAAAAGGGAATCAATGAAATAGAATCTTATTCCAACAACCCTGCCGATATAAAGGATATGGTCATCCGACCTTCGCTGCCCAACAAACTGAATAAGCTGAGAAGCAACCTACCGGAAGCCTACTACTATTGGGCAAAAACGAGTGAGTTATTGGAAGCATGAAGTTTTACGAACATCGAATGGAAAAGATAAAAGCCGTATTCAACTGGAGCGGGGGAAAAGACTCCGCGCATGCCCTTTGGCGAGCTCGTCAATCGGAGCTATACGACATCGTTGCCCTGCTCACCACAATCAATCGTGACTCGCAACGCTCCAGCATGCACGGTATCCCACTCCCCTTGCTTCAGGCACAAGCAGACAGTATAGGTATTCCCCTGCATATCGTGAATCTCACACCCCAGGGGAACCTTGAAAATTACGCAGAGGCCATGACTTGCGCAGCCCTACATTTCAAGGAGCAAGGAGTAACCCATTTTATTTTCGGGGATATTTACTTGCACGATGTCCGTGCCTACAGGGAGCGACAACTCGCACCACTCGGAATAGAGGTTGTGGAGCCGTTATGGGGAGTAGTCTCCTCGGAAATCGTCATGCAGCAATACCTCGCTTCCGGACTGAAGACGGTCATCGTGACCACGCAAGCCGATGGCTTGGGAATGGATGCCATCGGTCGCGAGGTAGATGCCGACTTTATTGCCTCTCTCCCCAAGGAAATGGATCACAACGGAGAAAACGGAGAATACCACACGTTCTGCTACGACGGACCGATATTCTCCTCACCCGTACTTTTCCGACTGGGAACTCCCTTTAGCCAAAGTTATGACATCCGGCTTGAGGATGGCACGATTCAAACCTATACTTATTGTTTTGCCCATCTTTCCGCCGAACCATAACACGGATTACATTTGCAATCATAAATCAACAATATGGAAAACAAAGGATATATACATGTCTATACTGGCAACGGGAAAGGAAAGACAACGGCCGCATTTGGGCTTGCCATTCGAGTTTTGTGTGCCGGAGGAAGCGTCTTCATCGGACAATTCGTAAAGAACATGAAATATAATGAAACCAAGATCGAACATCTGTTTAACAACGTCCGCATCCAGCAATTCGGTCGGGGGTGCTTTATTGAAAAGAAGCCGGCACAAGAAGATATTGACGCAGCTTATGCGGGATTGGAAAGCTGCAAACAAATTCTCGCTTCGGGAGAGTATAATCTGGTCGTGCTCGATGAACTAACCATTGCCCTGTATTACGAGTTGCTTTCTATTGAGGAGGTATTGACGGCGATTTCTCGACGACATTCCGGGACAGAGTTGGTAATCACGGGACGGTACGCTCCGGCAGAATTGATCGACATAGCCGACTTGGTCACGGAGATGCGAGAAGTCAAACATTATTACACGGAAGGCGTCCTCTCCCGCAACGGGATAGACCGTTAGAGTCCGATCTCCCTACTCGGTCTTGGTTTCACAATCATTCAAATAAAAAATTACGATAAGTTCCAAAATGAAAAGTTCCCTGTTTTAATCGAAAACCACATCACCTAATGACACTCTTTTCGATTAGCGTTTGGCGACATAAACACTCTTACAACAGTCTGCTCAAAGCTGAAATGCACTCCTGCTGTGTAGTCCGGATGTAATCGAAAACGACCGACGGATCGACACTCTTGCCATTTAGCTTGCAGGTTATGTGCAAGTGCTCGCCTGTACTTCGTCCGGTCGAGCCGGTAATACCGACGGCATCACGGGGACGGACTACCGTACCCTTGGCGGTCAGCACCCGTGAAAGGTGGCAATAGCTGACGGTGTAATTTCCGTGCCGCAGGGTCACATACTTGCCGGACGTCTTGTCCTGTCCCACTTTGACGACCACCCCCTCCATCATGGCCAATACCTGCTCGCCCCGTGCGTGCAGGTCGATACCGCCGTGAAACTTCCTCTTTCCGGTAAACGGGTCTTTCCGGTAGCCGTATGGTGATGTAATTCTGATGCGCTGCAATGGATAAGACACACTGAGATAACGGTCAATCCACAACTTCTTACTTTCATCGGCAGGTTTTGTCGAAGTCTCCTGTACAGGAGCCATGCTTTCGGGTGTCGGCTCCGGCTTTTTCATACCCTCCTGCAAGGCTTCTACCTTGTATCTTTCTGGTGTCTTGGCAATCGTGTTGAACTGCGCCTGAGCGGGCATCGTGCAGAATGAAACACCCGATATTGCTATCAGTAAAATTTTTCTCATTCGGCAAAGTTATAACGGGAGTTTTCATGTCGGAAACAAACAGCCGTCATTTCTTGTATTGGTTTGATATTTTGCGTCTATTAGTACGATTTGAATTGAATAATCGTACTAATGAAGATAAAAACAGCATATTATAACCATTTATATAGCTGTATTTTTGTCCGTCATAATAAGATGTCTCTATCTTTGTATAGTACAATTTTATAATATGAATATAGTATGAAAAAAGTTCAGATTGAATTTGATGAATTACCTTTTCCGACACTGGAACGATTCGGTCTCACACGGGAGATGATTGAGGATTTGCCGATGCGTGTGTTGGACGACATCTGCGATGGTCGGCATTCTCCCGTGCTTCCCGTGCGTGTCACGGACGAGCATGGCGGGCAAATAGAGAGCCGTAGCCGCTTTGCCTTTATCCGCATGGACAACGGTCAGGTGGATGTGGTCTTCTATCCGGCACTGAAATCCTCTCCGTTGGAACGGTATGACGAAGCGCAGCAGAAACAGTTGCTCGACGGCAAGGCGATTGTCGCCGACGTGGAAATGGCGGACGGCCGGAGCAGCAAGGCTTTCGTGCAGATTGACACCGAGACGAAACAGGTGATGTATGTCCCCACGCCCATCATCGCACGCAACCTGAAAGTGCTGGCCGAGGTCATGCGCCTCGGTGCGGTGGAGGTAAACGGGATGCAGCACGGCGAGCCGCTGACGGTCGTCGTGGACGGCGAGTCTGCTACAGTGGGCATAGACCTTCATGCCAAGACCGGCATCCGCTTCTGTTCGGGCGACGCGCAGCAATGGCGCAACCAGCCCAAGCGCGAGTGGGACAAATACACCTTCGGGTGCTACGGTTGCTGGATCATGGACGATGACGGCAACCTTGACTACGTTTCGGAAGAGGACTACACCGAGGAGTTGTGGAACGAACAGAAGAAGAGCGGCGAACGCAACCGTGCGGCAGCCCTCCACAAGTAAAAACAATCAATCCGTAGATTATGGCACAAAACGAATATTATCCCGAAGAGGTACTTGTCGGGAAGATGCAGAGCGGCGAATACGGCTGGCTCGATTACGTCAATCATTTCTCCGCCGACTGGCAGGAGGAATACGCCCGTTACTGCGAGGAAAAGGGGCTTGCTGTCGGCAACGAATCCGCTGCCGAGTTTGTCCGCTTCAAGGACGAACAGCTGGAGGCAGCAATGGAACGCGGCGACGCATAACGAAAACAATCCGACTATGGCGATACGAACGAATACCAATCCCCGGCAGATGGACTTGCAGCCCGAAATGCGCAATATGCTGATGCGTAACGGCCTGCAAGCCCATGTTGCGCTTGATGGTTCAGGGTATCGGCTGATTGTGCAGGGGCATAATTCTCCGCTGCTGGTCTATCCGATAAGCGAACGTCAGATGTTGGCACTCACGGACTGGGGAACCAATACGGCCAACAAGAAAGCCTACAACGTGCTCACGAGCATCGTGGGCAAAGACTTCTATATGCCCAAGAACTTCGTCCATGCCCGCAATGCCAACGGGCGTGTGGCTATGGGGCTGCACGGCTACCGCATCGGCATCGGCGAGTACGGTCGCATGGGACGGATGGGAATGCCCCCGCCGTTCCTCGGCTGGACGCCACGCAACCAGTGGGGCTTGCACCTGCGCAGGGTCGGCGGCCAACTGTTCTTTCCGGGGCCGTCCATCGTACCCGAACGTCCCGACGGGCGCATGAAGCCCGGCGAGTTGCAATCGGGCGGTTACGGATTCTATTACAAGGGGCATCAACAGGCGCAACCCGTACAGCAACGGGACGTTCTGCAGGACTTGCAGGCGGTCATCACGCCGATGGTCAGCCGTCCGCGCAGCGGGGAACCGGCACGGTCGTACAAGGAGCTTATAGCCTCTCCGGTCTATTTTTCCAACGAGAAATTGGCGGAGTGCCTTGCCTCGCACGGTCTTGTCGTGGATGCGGAAAGGCGGACGCTGACTGTGCAGTCGGAAAGCGTCCAAGCCGATATGGTCTATGACCTGACGGAAAAGGAAGTGAGGACACTGGTTGCCGCACCCATCGAGGAACAACCCGTAGAAAAACGTCTGGAACTGCTGAACGGCATTATCGGGGCTGACTTTTCCGACAAAGTGACGATGGAGGCTCTCAACAGCGATCAACGCATCGCTATCGGCCTGCATCCCGAAGTACAGCAGGATTTGGAACAACGCCAACGGCAGGAGCAGGAGGCTTTCATGCCGGTGGAAACCTCGCTGCAACAGCAAGAGGAATCCATACAGGGCTATGTCGGTGCGGCAGTGGACGGGCGTGACCTCCAGTTTCTGAATGAAAACAAGGGATGGTATCGGGAAGAGAAGCACGGGCGGGAAGTTGAAGTGAGCCAGATAGCCGTTCAACCGGCACAAACCGAGGGGAAATACAGGATGACCGCTGTTATCGACGGTCAGGCTATCAGCCATGAGATAACCCAACGGGATTACGACAAGTTCCTTGCTGTGGATGATTATCACCGGATGAAGCTCTTTTCCAAGATTTTCAGCGAAGTGGACATGAAAACACGCCCGGAAGCACAACGGGGGCTCGGTACGAAAATCTTTGCCGCCCTCACCGCAGGTACGGTAGTCGCGGCGGGTGTCGCGCACGGCATCCACCATCACTGCCATGCCCCGGAGTTCTACGGCGAGTGTTTCGGCGGTCCGCCACGCCCGTACTTCAAGCCGGGTGTCGATACGCCGAGGGATGTGGCCATCCGTTGTTTCGAGGCAGAGATGAACCGTGAAATCAATGATATGAGAATGGGGAGGTAAACCATGAGAGAGGGCGAACTGACTTATGACGATTTTCTGCGCAGGCTGAACATTCAGGACGTGCTTATCGACGCGGGCTATCACCTGAACCGGCGCGACGGCCTGCGCTATCCCTCGTATGTCCGGTTGGACAGCGAGGGGCGGCGCATCCGCAACGACAAGTTCATTGTCACGCAGCAAGGGAAATGCTGTTTCAAACCGCAACAGCAGAAGTCGTATAACATCATTTCCTTTATCAAGGAGCATCCGCATTTTTTTGCGGAATACCGTACAGGCGTGTCTCCCGACCGACTGGTAAACCTTGTCTGTAACCGGTTGCTGAACCATCCCGTCGCTGACCGGGACATCCGGATTATCCAGCCTAAACGGGATGTGAAGCCGTTTGACATGGCGGATTACGACATTCACCAGTTCAATCCGCAGGATCGGGCGACACAAAAGAAGTTCTATCCGTTCTTCAAGCATCGGGGCATCGACCTTTACACGCAGTATGCCTTTCATCGGAACTTCTGTCTGGCGACGAAGCATCGTGAGGACGGCATGAAATACACCAACCTCGCCTTTCCGCTGACCGTTCCGAAAGATACGGGACAGGTTGTCGGTCTGGAAGAGCGAGGCCGCCCTCGCATGGATGGCAGCGGCAGTTATAAAGGGAAGGCGGAAGGGAGCAATTCGAGCCAAGGGTTATGGATTGCCAGCCCAGCCAAAACTACGCTTACCGAAGCCAAGCATATCTACTGGTTCGAGAGTGCATACGACGCGATGGCCTATTACCAGCTTCATCAGGCCAACGACAAGGATTTGCGGAAAGCGGTCTTCATATCTACCGGCGGTAACCCGACGGTGGAACAGATGCGGGGTGTCCTCACGCTCTCGCTTCCTGCCAAGCAACACATCTGTTTCGATACCGACCTTGCGGGAATCGAGTTTGCCAAGAACCTGCAACAGGAGATGTACCGGGTTGTCCGTTCCACCATCGAGGAGACACCGGAGCGGAAGCCTTATCTGGATTCCGTTACTGACGGCAAGAACCTCGATGAAGGTGACATAGACCTGTTGCCCGACGCTTTGCGGTCGAGCTACGGGAAATATGAATCCGCATGGGAAGAAGCCATGTCGATGCGTTCGAGCGGCCTGTGCCATCCGGACGACATACGGGAACAGACGGATATCATGAACGGAAATTACAAGGAGTTCCGTGAAGGATTGCGGGAGTTCCTCGGTCTGGACAAGGCGAATGACGCCTCTTTTGTCCGTGAACAGCCTACCTATCCCAACAAGGACTGGAACGAACAGCTTTTGGCCGAGCAGAAACAGGAAGAGACGGTCGATGAGACACAGGCGAGAGAACAGTCACCGGAAGAGGAACAACAAACACACTTTCGCCGATGATGACCGATGCACCCACAGGACATTTCCAAAGTATCGTGCTGCAACCGCACGCCGGACAGTTCGTTATCGACGAGCTGCCCGCAATCGTATTGTGCTGTGCAGCATGGGTGTATGGTGGCATGGAGGGACTGCCTCTGACAGCTCTTGCCGTATCGGTTGCCGCATTGCTTGCTTTGGTATTGCTGTACCGTTTCATCTATCTGCGCCGGACACGCTACCACATCGGTAGCGAGCAGCTTATCAGCAGGCATGGGGTGCTGTCCCGGAAGACGGACTACATGGAACAATACCGTATCGTGGACTTTGTGGAACACCAAAACCTCATGCAGCAGCTTTGCGGATTGAAGACGGTACGCATATTCTCGATGGACAGGAATACGCCCCGGCTTGATTTGGTAGGTATCAGACACAACTTCGATGTGGTAACGCTTATCCGGGAACGGGTCGAGTATAACAAACGAAAAAAGGGAATATATGAAATCACGAATCATTAGCCTGGTCATTTTTGCCGTCTGCATGATGCCACACTGGGCGAAAGCACAAATCACGGCATCCAATCCGTTGGAATGGATGGCGTTGGCCGAGGGCAACGAGGTCATCAATGACCAGATAGAGAAACAGATAAACGGTCAGACGAAGACAGCGATGCTGCAGAACAGCATCGCCGCCGAGTTCAACCGCATTCACAAATGGGAGAAGCAATATAACAGCTATCTCAAGACGGCAAGCGGCTACGCTTCGTCGCTGAAAGCCTGCACCCACCTCTACAACGACGGCGTGAGAATCTTTCTCACGTTAGGGAAACTGGGCAACGCCATCAGGAACAACCCGCAGGGCATCATTGCCTCCATAAGCATGAACAACCTCTATATCGAGACGGCAACGGAACTGGTATCGGTCTTCACACTCCTGAATGACGCAGTGGCCAAGGGCGGCAAAGAGAATATGCTCACGGGAGCGGAACGCAGCAAGACCCTGTGGGCGTTGAACGACAAACTTTCGGCTTTCAGCCGGAAGCTACACCTGCTCTACCTGAGCATACGATACTATACCCTCAATGACATGTGGAACAATGTGACGGCCGGGATGCTCGACCGCAACAATGGGGAGGCGGCACGGATGGCCATGACCCGTTGGCGCAGGGCTGCCGTCCTCGCACGATAAAAACGGAACTGACAATGAAACGGACGATTTGGATAGGCATCTTATTGTTGTGCATCGGCATCGGCAAGGCACGGGCGCAAAACGACCCTGTACTGGCCGGAATGATCCTGCTCTATACCGACAAGGCGGAAAAGGAGCTGAAGAAACAGGAGAAAGTCATGCTGATGCAGACCACCGGACACCTGTGGACGAAAGAGGAAGTGAAAGCCACGACCGACCTGCAACGGGAGTTCAACAGCTATCTGGACTCTTTCCGGTCGATAGTCTGCTACGCGGCGCAGATATACGGTTTCTATCACGAAATATCGAAGCTGACGGATAACATGGGTGACTTTACCAGACAGGTGAGCCGGAACAGCTCCCATGCGTTGGCCGTCGCCCTCTCCACGCAACGAAACCGGATTTACCGGGAACTGATCATGAACAGCGTGGAGATTGTGAACGACATCCGCATGGCGTGCCTTTCGGACAACAAGATGACGGAGAAAGAGCGCATGGAAATCGTATTCGGCATCCGTCCGAAGCTCAAGATGATGAACAAGAAACTGCAACGGCTGACCAAGGCGGTGAAGTACACGACAATGGGCGACATCTGGCGTGAAATCGACGAGGGAGCACGTCCGGTGGCCGGCAAACGGGACATAGTGGAAGCTGCCAAGCGACGCTGGCGGCAGATTGGAAGAAATGTAAGACCTTAAAAAACAGACAATGTATGGGCGTTTGGAGTACACTATTGAAATATGGCGGCAAGGCCGCAAAAGGTGTCGGTACGGCAACGGCGGCTACCGGCAAAAGTATGGGTAAGGCAGTGCTGCACCCTTCGCAGACCTTGCGTGGTGCAGGACAGGCAGTCAAGACAGCGACTATCGGCGGTGCGGTCGGTTATGTGGGCTGGGAGAAGCTGACCACCGACAAAAGCGTGGTGCGTATCGTGAGCGATGCCGTTGTGGGCGAATCCGTCACGGATACCATTGCAGGCACGGCGGACGGCGTGCGTGAACTAACGGGCAAGGCCGGAGAAGCCGTCAGTTCGGTCAGCGGTGCGGTAACCGGCATCGACAACAAACTGAACGGCGTGTCGAACTTTTTGCGACAGGCCTCCGGTGGCGGAGGTCTTGATATGTTCGGCAACTTTTTCCGCAACCTTGGCAGCGGCAACGTGTCAGGGTTGAGCATCGCCGGACTGGTTGCGGCGGCGTTCCTCATATTCGGACGCTTCGGCTGGCTGGGCAAGATTGCCGGCGCATTTCTCGGCATGATGCTCATCGGCAACAATGCGGGTGTCTTCCGCACGCCGGAGACAGAAAACGTGCAACGTACCCGTACACCTGACTTTTCGGCAGGGGAACAGGCACATGGCGGAGGAATGAGAAGATAGAATACGAATCAAAATGGAAACAGCATGAAATATACAGAAGAAATGATCCTGCAATCCGATAGCGGTTATTGTATGCCTTTCGAGGAACAGCAGGGCAAAGACGTGGAGCTGTCGCTCGGCTACGGCGAACAGACCGACCCGGTGACGGGCGAGAAATTCTTTCATCACGGCATTGACTTCAACGTGCGGTGCTATATGCTTTCCGCCCTTGCCAGCGGCATTGTGTCGGGCGTGGGCAACGATTCCGGACACGGCATCTGCCAGACCATCCGCTACGGGGAATATGAGGTGACATACGGAAACCTGTCCAATGTCTTCGCCCAATTCGGACAGCGTGTAAAGGCCGGACAGACGGTAGCTTTGAGCGGTGACAAACTGCACATGACCGTCCGCTTCAAGGGCGAGGAACTGAATCCGTTGGAATTCTTGACAATGCTGTACGGGAATATCCAGGCAATGCGTCAGGCCGGCGGACACGAAACCGACTATCCCTCCGGTGTAGAGATGGAACTGGGAACCGATTATGACCGGGATAAGAGAGAGATAGAGGAACTGATGCTGCGCTTCCTGCCGCACTATATGGAGGATTTGCGGCATGGAGCATACACCTTGCCCCGAAATACGGAGCAGTCGCTACGCCACATCTTCACGGTGGGTGCGATGAAGGAGTATTTCTACGAGAATATGCCGAGCATGGCCAATCCGCTCGGACTGGGACATAAGGCCATGCCGCTGGCCTGCAAGGTGCAGAACCTCCTGATTGCGGATTTCCTGCATTACCTCGCCCTGCGGCATGATGTGTACCTCTCCACTGCGGGCAGTGACATAAAAAAAAACTCCATGACGAAGCCCTGACCTATGGCGGCATCATAGACCCGTTGGCGGAACTGGACATCGACATACAGAGCTTCGACATACCGAGGCTTGTCACGGTCTATCCCGACCGGGCGGGTGTGCGCTGGTGGACGAAGGCATGGTTCAACAACAGGGAAGAGGGCGAGACATCCGTCGAAATCGAACGGGAGCAGGCGATACGGTTCATGCAGGACAACATCGAAAAGGACGCATGGCTGGAAGAGTTCTTTCCCCGGCAGATGGAGGTTTACCACAACGCCATCGAGCAGACGAAAGAACAGTTATTGAAACAGATAAATATATAATACACAATATGGATGGAATCAAACATAGCCGGCAATTCGCAGAAATGGAACGCCTCGTGAGCGACTATTTCCACTGCCACCTTGCGCCCGTCATGTCGAAGACACAGGCTTACCTCACGAAGAAACAGGGCGAGGAAATGAGGGAGTATTCCACCTCTTTGGGCGGCATACTCAGCGCGATGGCGTCTGCGGCACAGCCGATGGGCGACCCGTACCAGGTACTCAAGGTCACGGGCGAATGGAACTCGAAGACAACGGAGGACTATATCGGAATGTGCAAGGCGGAGATTACCGGCTCCAAAGAGATACAGCAAGACCTCGCATACATGGCCGGGCAATGGCGCGATACTGTCGTGCAGGAAATCGGGCGCAAGCGTTACGATGAACTGTCGGAACAATTAGGCGGCGACCTTGCCTATGCCTATATGGACTACCGGGTGGAGGAACTGATGATCGACCGGCTGGTCAAGGAGCGTATGCCGAAATCGTCAGCCGACTACATCATCCGCAAAGCCGCAGAATCAAGCCTGCTTGGACTTTCGCAGACCTTCAACCGCTCGCCGCTTGCTGTGGAAATCGAGGCACGGGGCGAAGCCGCCTACCGTCCGAAAGGATGGGAAAAAGGCGCGGGTCGGGTACTGGGCGCAACGGCAGATACCGTGATGATGGGAGGCGTGGGTTCGTGGGCAACACTGGCGAAGTTTGTCGGGGCGGACGTGGCTATCTCGGCAGTCGCCTCACGCTTCGAGCCTGAAAAGCCTGATACGCTTTCTGTGGAAGAGTGTATAAGCAAAGGGGTGTTCGGCAGCGAACGGAACGTATTTACGGACTTCCGCAAGGAGGCTGCAACGGTACAGACGGGTGACAGTGCGCTCATCGTGGCCGCCAACGAGCGGTTGAAGAAGAAAATACCGGTGATGGATTTCAGTTTCCCGAAGTGGATGCAGACACCAAAGTTTACCCCTTTCCAAATGCCAGAAATACCCGGACACCCTGAAAAGAAGAATGAACGTGCCGAACGGTACAAGGATGTGCCGCTGGTCGTCGCTCCCGGACAGGAAGAAGCCTATTTGAAGCATTTGGAGAAATATAAGAATGCAACGGCTGTAACTGCCAAAAAGGAATCAACGCAGCCGGAGACGGAACAGAGGGAAAAAGTGGAGAAAGAGGAACGGCAGGTGGTTATTCCACGTGAGGAAGAAAAGCAAGAGAGAGAGGCTGTGCAGACCAACACGAACGGATGGAGCGGATTGCTCAGTACGTTGGGATTAGAGGGATTGGGCGATATCACGGGCAACCTCGGATATGTCATGGCCATGCTGCCCGACATCCTGTTGGGGGCTTTTACCGGCAAGACACAATCGTTGCGCTTTGGGGACAACCTGCTGCCGATAGCGAGTATTGTGGCCGGTCTGTTCGTGCGTAACCCGCTGCTGAAGATGCTCCTTGTCGGTCTGGGCGGCGCAAACCTGCTGAACAAGGCGGGACACGAGGCTTTGGGGCGACCCATGCCGTCCGCTGCCGAACAGACGGAGAACCAGTACCGCCGTTATCCCGATGAACCGCTCAATCCCCGTATTGTGAACCCGGTACTGCAAGGCAGTACGCTCATCGCCACGATAGACCGTGTGCCTTGTACCATCCAGCTCACGCCGACCGTCGCGGAGGCTTACCGTGCAGGGGCATTGCCGCTGAACACGCTGGCGAACGCCGTGCTTGCCAAGAGCGACCAGTTGCGCCATATCGCTTCGCAGAATTACGATGACGGACAGCGGGAAACGGTCGTGCGTACACGGGGCATCCAATAATTCCATGAACAATAAAAGCATGATGATATGAAAGAAAAGTCGCAAATCGAGAAGAAAGCCGAGGCAAGGCAGGCGGAACTGCTGTCTGCCGCACTGAGCGGGGCGTCGAACGCTGGCGGCCATTGGCTCAACGTATCGGGCAAGGGATTTCCCCGGCTCTATCCGCAAGGGGTCTCGGCCAGCCCGTTCAATGCCCTCTTTATGGCCTTGCATTCGGACAATAACGGATGCAAGACCAACCTGTTCACGCTTTACAGTGAAACCAAGGTACGGGGTGCTGCGGTGCGGGAGCATGAGCAGGGCGTACCGTTCCTGTTCTATAACTGGAACAAGTATGTCAACCGGAACAATCCGGATGAGACCATCGACCGTACCGCCTATCTCCAATTGGACGAAGAGCATAAGGCACAGTTCAAGGGTGTCCACAACCGGGAGATCCGCACGCTTTTCAATATCGACCAGACGACGTTGCCCTACGTTGACAAGCCGGCTTACGAGGATGCGGTAAAGCAGGATGGCAGTGTTCAGGAAAGAGGATATACCGAGGCGGACAACCGCAGGTTGCGCACCCGGTTCAACGACTTTCTATTGAAGATGCGGGACAACCTCGTTCCCGTGCGCTCGGACGGTAGCGGAGTTCCTCATTACGAGACGGACAAAGATGCGGTCTATATGCCGCGTCAAAAGGATTTTGAACATTACCACGATTATATGCAGGAAGCCTTGCGGCAGATCGTGAGTGCTACGGGGCATCAACAGCGGCTCGCCCGTGAAGGCATGGTCATGAAGAACGGCGTGGCCCCGTCGGAGGATGCGGTAAAATATGAAAGGTTGGTCGTGGAACTGGCTTCGGGTATCAAAATGCTGGAACTGGGACTGCCCGCCCGTCTGTCCGATGCAAGCCTGAAGACGGTGGATTACTGGTGCCGGGAGTTCAAGGAAAATCCGTGTATGATGGACGCTCTCGAAAGCGACGTGAACAATGCGCTTGATGTTATCCGAAAAGCGGAACGGGGCGAGAAAATTGAGTACGCCACCCTGCGAAACAGACGGCAGACCACGACCATGCAGGAACAGATGCACAAGCATTACTTTGTGGCGAATGAAATCCGCCAGCACCCGGACAAGGCGGCGAAAAGCATCGTCCTCGTCATAGACCGGGAGGCAAAATCGGCAGATGTCATTTTGCCGGCAGGAGCTTCGACCGAGGCGAACAACGAGATTCCCGGCATGAACAAGGGACGTATCGAACGGGCATTGCAGAAAGAGGGTATCGAGCAGGTGCGTTTCTATAATACTGACGGTGCATTGGGCTACAGACCCGATGACAGCTATTTCAATGAAAAAATGGTGACACTGGCCCGGTTAAGGAACTACACGTTGGAAAAGCTCTCCACGCTGGACGTGTCGGAGGCGGTCAGACGGGCGAATGAGGTCGGGTTCGATGCCGTGCAGATGATTCAGGACGACAAGAACCGTTGGGCACTCTATATCAAGCCGGAAAACAAGGAGGGGTACAGCGTCTATCCCGACAAGGAGGATGTGAACCGTTTTTTCTCCACGCTCAAGCAGGCGATGGACAACATCGACAAGGTACGGATGGAGCTGGCGCACAAGTATTATGCACTGGCGGAGGTCAAGCCCGACCTGAAAGTGGATTTGTTCGGCAGCGATACGCCGGAGATTGACCTGAACCGTATTCAGCGTGTTGCCATCTTCAAGACCAGGCAGGATGGAATCCAGTGTGTGGCAACCATCGACGGACAAAAGCTGCAGCCCCGCAGCGTCACTCCACAGCAGTGGCAACGGATGTGGGTGGCGGAAGACCGGGACGGCTACAAGCGGCATTTGGCGGCCACGCTGTTTGCCGATGTGCTGCAAAAGGGACAATCCGTCGGGGAACAGAAAGCGGAAGAGCAGGTACGGCAACAGAATGAGACGGTGCCGGAAAATCGGTCGGAAGAGACGAATGATGAAAATATGTCTCCGAAACGGCAGTTTTGGGACAACCTCAAGGAAAAGCATCCCGACGCCCTGTATCTGATTCGTGCAGGAGAAGTGTACCGGCTTTATAATGAGGATGCGGCAAAGGGAGCAAAAATACTGGGAATTACGGTCAAGGAATATCCGGAACATGGATTTTCGACTTTCGCAGAGTTCCCAAGGACGCAACTGGACAGCTATCTGCCCAAACTTGTCCGTGCCGGTGAGCGTGTCGCCATCAGTGAGATAGAGCTACAGGATAAACGGCAGGACGAGCAGGAAACACATAGGGGTATTCATAGATAAGGAGTGACGATTATGAGCAAGAATCAGGAATATGCACTGCAATACGCGGATTATGCGATGGCACAGATGCGCAGGTATGGCATTCCGGCTTCCGTCACATTGGCGCAAGGCATACTGGAAAGCAGCAACGGACAGAGCCGTCTGGCGAGGAACGAGAACAACCATTTCGGCATCAAGGCGACACCCTCGTGGATTGCCGGAGGCGGCAAATACGGAATCTACACCGATGATAAGCCGAATGAAAAGTTCTGCAGCTATGACAGCGTGGGTGATTCATACGAGCATCACTCCCGCTTTTTGAAGGAGAACAGCCGCTATGCCGGTTGCTTCAAACTCTCCCCGGACGATTACAAGGGCTGGGCACAAAGCATTGAGAAAGCCGGTTACGCCACAGGCGGCAAGTATGCCGAGAACCTGCAAAAAATCATTGAGCAGAACGGCTTGCAGAAGTATGACAGGCAGGTGATGCAGGAGATGGCGGCACAAGGCAGGCAGTTCGGGGTAGAACACAATCCGCTCCAGACCTCCGAAGGTGCGGAACATGGAACGGGGTATTCGTTCCCGGTGGAACGGGAGGAATTTCTGTTCATTACCTCTCCGTTCGGAACACGGCAAGACCCGTTGGACGGCACAAAGCAACAGATGCACAAGGGCGTGGATATACGTTGCAAAGGCGATGCGGTACTGGCTACGGAGAACGGCGGCAAGGTCGTGGCGGTAAACCAGAACAAGAATACGCCCGGCGGCAAGTCGCTGACGGTGGAATATGCCCGGACGGACGGCAGCAAGGTACAATGTACCTATATGCACCTCAAGGAGATTTCCGTCAAGGTCGGCGATACGGTACAGGCCGGCGGACGGCTCGGCACATCGGGCAATACGGGAACACGGACGACCGGGGAACATCTGCATTTCGGTGTGAAGAATATCTATGCCGACGGGACGAAACGGGATATAGACCCTGCGGCGTATCTGGCTGAAATCGCACAGAAAGGACATATCAAATTGCAAATGCTGCACAACGGGAATGACCTGCTCGCCAAATACAAGGCGGCGGAAGATACCGTGCCTGAAAAGAACCTTTCGCCCGACGGATGGATGAAAAAACTCCTTTCGTCGGAGGATAGCGGTGTGGGAATGTCGGGATGCAACGACCCGATTGTGGAGATGGCGATGACCGCTTTCGCCTCCCTGATGCTGCTGGCCACACAGATTGACAACCGGAACGAAGAGGAACAGAAGGCGATGATATCCACCGCGATGGATCTTCGTACCATCGACCTGAAGCCGTTGTTGCCGAATATGAAGAACTGCGACCTGACTATCGGCGAGAACGGCAAGGCCATTCTGAAAGCGGACAATGGGGAACTGCGTGTCTCGCGGGAGCTGACCGCTTCCGAGCTGAACCGGTTGTCTGCCACGTTGAACAACGGCACACTCACGGAAGAGACCAAACGGATGCGTGTAACCGGTATGCTGAATACGGTTATCCTGTCGGAAGCGGCCTCACAGAATTTCGAGCAAGAGATGTCCCGGCAACAGGGACAGACGGAAAACCTGCGAAGATAAAGGCATGGCGATATGGTAAAATGCGTGATGATACAGCTATGCAAATGTCTGGCGGGAGTCTCCATCCTTGCGTTGCACGTCCGGTTCTGCTACCTGCTGTTGGGGTGGATCGGGACGCTCGTTGTCGTGGGCGTGCAATTAGCCATCGCCGGATGGATGGTCTGGGCGATGATACGTGCGCCTGACTGACCGTACCCTCCAACAGTTCAACATCAATCAACCCATGTATCACTTGTCGGATGATCCATGTATCATTAAAGACAAAAAACAGATGATTAAATGTAATGTTACGGTATGCGGCGTTATCGGCCGCGATGCGTCGGTTCGCAAGAACAGAGAGGAAAAGGAGTTTATGGCATTTCCGCTCCGGGTACAGATTCCGGCAACGGGTGGACGGCATACTATCGAGGTGGATGTCCGCAAGGAGTGCAGTCAGGAAGAAGCCACCGGTTATCGGAACGGCTCCCGTGTGGAAGTGAGGGGTACGATGTATCTCAAACGCCGGGGTGACAAGCTCTATTTCAACCTGTTCGCCGATGAAATCTGCAATGCCGCTACGGATGATGCGGATTGCGTCAAGGGTGAGCTGGCATTTCGTGGTAAAGTCGGCCAGAATATCGAGGAGAAAAGGGATAAGAAAGACCAGCCTTATACGGTGTTCTCGGCGTTCAGTGCGGAGAAGGTCGATGACGGCTTCGAATACCAGTGGGTGCGCTTCTTCTGTTTCGGCAAGGAGCGCGATGCGTGGCTACAGCCGGGTATAAAGGTGGATGCCATAGGTGAAATGAACCTGTCGGCACATAACGGGAAAATCAATCTTTCCTGCAAGGTGGAGGAACTGACGCAATATGTGGCGGATTCGTCTAACTATAATCAGTAAGTAATATGGCCGGTTACAGAAAGAAGAATGCCGACGGACCGAACAGCGAGGACAAGGCTCTCGACCTGTTCGCCGAAATGATGATCGAGAAAATCGAGGGCATTCAAAAGGACTGGAAAAAGCCTTGGTTTACCGAGGGTGCGTTGCAGTGGCCTCGCAACCTTCACGGGCGCGAGTACAACGGGATGAATGCTTTTATGCTGCTTTTGCACTGCGAGAAAGAAGGGTACAAGATTCCCCGTTTCTGCACCTTCGATTGTGTTCAGAAGCTCAATAAGTCCGGCAAGGATGGAGAGGAACTGCCGCGTGTCTCCGTGCTTCGTGGCGAGAAGTCCTTTCCGGTCATGCTCACCACGTTCACTTGTATCCATAAGGAGACCAAGGAGAAAATCAAGTATGACGATTACAAGAAACTCTCCGATGACGAAAAGGAACAGTACAATGTTTATCCGAAGATGCAGGTTTTCAGGGTCTTCAATGTTGCGCAGACCAATTTGCAGGAAGCGCGACCGGAGCTGTGGCAAAAACTGGAGCAGGAAAATTCGCGTCCGGCAATCGAGGAGGGCGAGCATTACAGTTTTGCCCCAGTCGATACGATGATAAGGGATAACCTGTGGATTTGTCCGATTACGCCGAAATATCAGAATGACGCCTACTATTCCATCACGAAGAATGAAATCATCGTGCCGGAAAAGGAACAGTTCAGATCGGGAGAATCGTTTTACGGGACACTGTTCCATGAGATGACGCACTCGACCGGTGCGGAGGGTGTTCTCGATCGGTTCAAGCCGACTACCTTCGGTTCTCCTGAATATGCCCGTGAGGAACTGGTGGCAGAGTTAGGTAGCGCACTGGTCGCACAGCGTTACGGCATGACCAAGCATATCAAGGAAGAAAGTTGTGCATACCTCAAAGGATGGCTCGATGAGCTGAAGGAATCGCCGCAATTCATCAAGACAACGCTCCTGGACGTGAAAAGGGCAACCTCGATAATTACCCAGAAGGTGGATAAGATAGCGCAAGAACTGGAACAAAATGTCGGCGAGAAGCAGGAAAACGGAGCGGCGGCAAAGGAGAAGACATTTTATTCCTCTGTCGCGTATCTCCAATTTTCGGATGACACGAGGCCGCTTGACGAACTCCGGGAGAAAGGCGATTGCGAGGGATTGCTGACGCTTGCCAAGGAGTATTACGACGGCAACGGCATCAACGAACAGCATACTTATTTATCAGCCACGAACAACAAGGGTGACAGCCTAATTGCCGAGGATGAGAATTTCGCTGTCGTGTACAACGGGAGTGTCGGGGGAACCTACGAGGTGATGTTGAAATTCACGGAGCAGGAAATTCGCGACCATATCCGGCGTTACGGTGTCGATATTGCCGGAGAGACGATAAAAGAGGTTGCCAGGGAGATGGCGGCGGAACAGTTCTCCGCTTTGGCGCATCAAAAGATTCCGGCCTTCGAGATGCCGAACGGCGACGTGCTGTATGTCGAATATAACAAGGACTCCGATATGCTTGATGTCGGGCAGCCCACCAATGCCGGGCTGGTCGCGCAGCATCGTTTCCCTTACGACCACAATATCGGGTTGGATGCCAACCTGCAAGCCGTGAACGAGAAGCTGAACGAACTGGAAGAGTATCGGGCAGAGCTACAAGAGGCTGAATACAGCGTCGGTATGCGCCGGTAAGGATGGAAAGAAAAAGATGCGGAACCGGTTGGCTCCGCATCTTTTCTTGTTTTCGGTTTTTTATTCTTTCAGTAAATCATCCATCATGGACTGCAAATTTGCCATGTCACAATATTGGTTATATCCTCCTCTGTAGTCTTTTGCGTGTTGGGCTGTCCGTATCAGAAACGAATCAAGTTCAACTCTTACGCCGCCGCCCATTCGGGCTAACGTGGAAGAGTGACTGATGTAAACGAACTTGCCGTTGCGCTCGATGAAACATGAGGTATCATAATGTCCTTTTAAGTTGGATGCCACCTGTGCACCGACCGCCGTTGCATATTTGGAAATCTCACGTACCAATGCTGTCTGGAAACTGCGATACTCTTTTGAAACATAGCCTCCTGCATCTGCAAGGATAGCGTTCTGCCATTTGGTATAAAAATTCTGTGCCATATTGATATTTATTATTCGTTCCGCAAATAACTTTTCCACTTCTCGCCGTCAATGGTCAGTTTGCCCATTTCCCAATCGTATTCCACTTCCGGTATATTGGTATAAGGGAAATGAACGGTGTAACCTATCTGTCCGTAAGAGCAATGCAGAGGGGTAACACAAATCTCCCAACCGAAGTAAAGTTGCGGTGTGCAGTATTTCCGCCAGTTGAAACGACCTGCGGCAATATTGCCGCAAAGCCGTTTTAAGATTTTGTCTTCGTTTGTCATTCTGTACCTCCTTTGCTGAGTATGGTGAGTTGTCCGGGACGGTCTGGGAACCAATAGGCATCACTGTCGATATATACGCATCTACCGCCATTCCAAGGCTTTCTGAAAGCTAATACTTCTTTGGGGCCAAATACCACCCCGTAGTCGTTAGTAAACGCCACCATATCGCCTACAGCCAAATCATTGTCTGTTTCCATGACTTCGGAAAGACGGTTGAAAAACTCCATGCCCTCGGCTTCACGCTCTTTTTTCCAGCGCAAAAATTCCTCTTTGTGGCTTCTCGATGAGCCAATAGGTGATAGCTCCGATGCCAAGACTTCAATCTCTGAAGAACCTGTTGCGATTAAAATAATACTGTCGCTATCCACTTTTTCGGGAGTTGAGATAATTCGACATTCTACATCGTTATCGGCAGTGTGCCGATAAAGGAGGTTGCCTTGCTTGATGAAATCGTACTTGTTCATTGTCTTTTGATTTAGTGATTTTTTTTATTTCCCTTTTCTTGAAGTCTTCTGACTTCGCCCAAAGAGGTTGTTTTCATGTGCGTTCCAAACGGGGGATACAAGAACGACGGACAAGGAACCTGCGATGAAATTTTATGAAATACCGTTATCTCCGATTACGGAAAGTTGTCGTCAAATTTTATTTCAGGTAGCGATAGCGGTACTTGAACCATGTTCGTCCACCGTACCTTTGCACACGAAAACAGATCTGCGGCGTATGTCGGGGCTGTGAAGGGATTATACCCTTAAAACAGGAATATACCGGCAGGGAAGCCGATGGCGGAAACTCGGCAGAGTATGTTATAAAAGTAATCGGGGAGCCTGTGCAAAAAAGAGAGCAACCACCCGCTTTTGAGGCGGGTGATTGCCAATGTTTCGGACAATCATCAGAAGTGATAATCAACAACTCCTCCGATGTAGAGTATCGTTCCCGGTTCAAGCCTACAAACAAACTCCATAAACGCAAAGGACTGTTCGGCAAAAGACTGGCAGCCGTCGCCATCCAAATAGAAATGATAGGCGACATCCAACGGATTTTCTACTGCCTGTTTGAGATAATAGGTCGAACCCCATTCCAACATATTATCTACCGTAAGAGCATCCGCTCTCTTTTTGATATTGGCGACATACTCCTCTTTCCATTGCTCTATTCCACCATTATAGCGCATGGTGTCATCGGATATAAGCTCGAACATTCCGTTGGGTAAGGCATGATTGACCAAATTGGCAATATCCTCTTTACGGTTTTCCTCGTCTATTTCTGAACAATAGTCATAGAAGCTCCCGTCTCCTTGCTGGAGTGTGTCCTCATTCAGATAGTTTTCTTTGTCTATCGGCTCCGTTGAAATTTGAAAAATCCTGCTGTGCATAATTGTAAATTTTAGATTGTCAAACATTTTCTTGTTTCCCTTTTCTTGAAGCTCTTCGGCTTCTCGTCGGGGAATGATTTTTATGCAGGACTGACAGCGGAAAAAGGACGGATAAGGCAAGTAAACAGTGTACGGGATGGAACGGAATACCCAACCGCCGAGTGCAAGGGCAAAACCCGGCTCGACCGGCTTTGTTCTGCAACGAGACGGGGGCTAAAAGCCCATCTTCGATTTGCGGAAGGCTGCCGTGAAGAATATCCGGGAACCGTTAGCGAAAGCGGTACTTGACGACCGGACGCACGCTGTACCTTTGCATAGAAAACCTCTCCGAAGAGAATTGCTGACGTGAGATGAGAAAAAGCCATAATTGAGAAATGTTATTATTCATAAAGGGGAAGGACTATTCATAGTTGTTATAAATGTTTAGTTGGCATGAAAATACAATTCGCACTATAAAATAATCTTTTCTTGAAATAAAAATTAGGGAAAAAGAAACGAGATTAAAAAATAACCATTAACTTTGCACCAGTCAAGTTTCCAATCGAAGCGTCGAATGGAATTAAAAGGGAATCCCGGTGAAAATCCGGAGCTGTACTCGCAGCTGTAAGTCCTATTAAAGTTTATCGCACTCTTTGCCACTGGTGAAAGCTGGGAAGGCGCGATAAGCGGGATGAGCCAGAAGACCTGCTTGATGAGATATGATTTAGTGACCACGGGATAATTGGCATTAGATTAAAATGAACAGAGGCTCGTCCAAAGACACCTAATATTCTTTTTGATAACCGATTTCTCATTCGTTGCAAATCTATCGCAAGGAAAACGAATGTGTAATTAAACTTTTTTGTTTAACTTTTAATAATTGAGTTATGAAAAAGAATCTTAAATTCTTGGCAATGGCTGTTGTAGCAATGGCCGCCGCAGTGTTCACAGGATGTTCGTCCGATGATGACTTCCTTGCTCCGTATGAGGAGAGTGCGATTCAAACCCGCGCGATAAGTTCTACCAATGCGCTTATCAATTTTGATAACGTACCTTCCAGCGTAATGGCTTCTGACCAGTATGGAAACAATCTCTATTCTGCCACGGCCAACGGCAATCAGGTAACGACCGGCTACATCACTCAAATCGAGCAAACCGGTACGTACATTCAGTTCCCGATTAACTATTTGGAACAAGAATGGGTAAGCGGACAGCCTTGGGAATATGAATTTTGGAATGGTGGTTTTGCCATCTCTAATTTTCATAATCTGACACAGGGGGATTATCAAAACCAATGTAGCGTGTACTGGCCCAACGGCGGTCATAGCGGTAAAAATTTTGCTGTAGCTTTCGGTTATAGCGATTCATACAATGATTCACAAGCAACCTATGACAAATGTGCGAAGATTTACCTGACCGATGCAACCGGCTACAGAGTCGTTACCACAAACACTCCTGTCAAGGGTACACCGAAATATGGTAAATTCAACAGCGTATGGGTTTGTAATACGACTTATACCTACTTAGTCATGAAGGATGGCAACTCGTTTACACAAGGCTCTTTGTCGGCACAAAAAGGATGGTTTAAGGTGGTATTTGTTGCGTTGGATGCGACGGGTAAACCTACAGGTAAGGAAGTAGAATACTATTTGGCAAACTTCGATTCCAGTAAAGATGCAGAATCAGGTTTGACCAATAAAATCCGTACCGGATGGAATCAAGTGGATTTAAGCGGTTTAGGTGACAGCGTATGTACTGTAGCTATCAATTTCGAAGGAAGCGATTCAAGCGCATACGGATTGAACACTCCTGCTTACGTTGCTATAGACGATATTGATGTAACCGTAAACGAATAACATGAATTTGGGGCAAATGCTTTTTAACGGCAAGTGCAAAGTATTTGCCCCTTTTTATTATATCCCAATGGAGATTGGAATCAAATACTTTCTTCAAGGGAATTTCAGCATTAAAATTATAAATATAATGAAGAAGTATTTGCTTTTATTCTCCTTGACGATATTTCTATTTGCATGCAACAAAGACGAAGAAATATCGCAGGACGTGACCGTGCCTCCTGTCATTGAATTGGACAGCGAAGACGGAATCTATGTTGTAAAGATAGGAAAAGAGGTCGTTATTGAGCCGACCTATCAGAATGTCGATTACGCCGTTTATTCATGGAAATGCAACGGTCGTATCATTTCCGACGAGCCTCAATTGAAATACATTTTCAACGAATGCGGTTCGTATTACGTTACCCTGCGTGTGGATACGAGGGATGCCAGCACAGAGGAAGAAATTCGTGTGGATGTCAATGAATTGGCTCCGCCCGTCATTTCATTGGTAACCCCCTCTATAGGGCTTAAAGTTGTCGCAGGACGTGAATATATCCTTACTCCCGACATTCAAAATGCAGAAGGAGCTACTTATTTGTGGACTCTTAACGGGAACGAAGTCGGAACTGAAAATACTTATACATTCAAGCAAGATGAGTTGGGAACTTATGAACTGACTTTAACTGTAGCGAATGAAGACGGACAATCAGAGAAGACAGTTTCTATTGAGGTTGTCGATAAACTTCCAATTGAAATCGTAGTTCCGTCATCTTTATATTTCACCGAGGATAATACCAAATACGTAGAATTAGGACGTACTTTGTTTGTCCGCCCCTTTGTATCAATAAGTGCCGAGCCTTCTTATCAATGGATTTTGGACGGGCAACCGATTGAGGGAGCCAATTCCTTGGTTTACGGTTTCAAACCCTCTAAAACCGGAGAACACACGCTTACTTTTACCGTGAAATACGATAATCAAATAACAAAAGCAACCCTCACTCGTAATATTGCTGTTTCCGGTGTCGATGAAGTCAGTGTCAATATTCCGGTGAAATGTTGTGAAGCGGCCGGAAAAAGACCTTTTGCTGCCGGAAATTCCATTTACAGCAATAAAGTATATGAATTTGTTCCGGCTCCGGGACAATTCGTAAACGAAACGAATACAGCAGGTTTCAATGGGGAAAGCACGCACGAAGCAGCCTGTGCTTACGCACAAAAACGTCTTGATAATGAACAATATGTTTCTCTTGGAGGTTGGGGAGGATATATCGTAGTAGGATTCGACCACAGTATCGAAAACAAAGGCGGTTATGATTTTTCCATCAAAGGAAATGCCTTTGATTCGTCAAATGAACCGGGCATTGTATGGGTAATGCAAGATGTCAATGGAGACGGCTTGCCCAACGATGAATGGTATGAACTGAAGGGTTCTGAATATGGAAAACCCGAAACCATTCAGGACTATGCCGTAACTTATTTCCGTCCCGGTCCCAACATGGATACTCAATGGCAGGACAACAAGGGAAATAAAGGAGCGATTGACCGTCTCGGCAACTATCACCCGCAAGAGTTTTATTATCCTTTGTGGATTGAAGCGGATTCCTATACGTTATACGGCACATGCCTGAAAGCACGTACCGAACAAAGCCCGTCGACAGGCATGTGGTCCAATAATCCGTTCGGATGGGGATATGCCGATAATATTGGTGATGATATGCCCAATAAAGACAATCCTAACGCGGGAGCACTTGGAAACTATTTTAAGATTTCCGATGCAGTCAATATCGACGGTACACCTGCAAACCTTTCCCATATCGACTTTATCAAGGTGCAGACCGGAGTCAATGTAAAAGCCGGATGGTTAGGGGAAAATTCCACGGAAGTTTTCAAGTTCTGTGATGAAAACAACAATAACGACAAATAAAATTCATTATGAACAAAATATATCATTTCATCCTATTCTGTTTCGCTACGCTCTGCCTTGCTGCATGTAGTGATGACGACCCTGAAGTAAGCGGAATAGACGGCAAGGATCACTTCATCTCCGAGTTTGCTCTAACTGTAGATGGCATTACCTATCAAGCCATGATAGTCGGGGACAAGATTACAGTTGAGATACCTTATAATACCAGTCTGAAAGGGGCTACCGTAGAGTATGCCCTTTGCGAGGGAGCCTCTATTAACCCGAATCCATCAACCATAGAGGATTGGGAAAATGAATGGAAATTCGTAGTCACCTCCAGAATGCAGGAGAGCAAAGTATATTCCTATACTTATCAATATGCAGACATCGAACAGAGCGGCAGCGTGGTACTTGCCACGCAATCCGAGGTGGATAATTTTGCCAAGACAGGAATAAACAAAATCGAAGGCAGCCTGACCATCGGAACGGCAGACGGAGAAGAAATCACCAATCTGGACGGACTTGCCAACCTGAAACAAATCAGTAACTCTCTTGTTATCAATCCGTCTTACAAAGGAGCGGATTTGACGGGGTTGGATAATCTGGAACAACTCGGAAGTTTCAAATTAGGATCGACAACTTCTACCAGTAAAAACATAACGCTCAAAACGGTTAATCTGCCCTCTTTGCTTGGAGTGACCGGCGATTTTGTCGTTAACAGTTCTGTCATTGAAAAAATATCCATACCCAAAGTCGAGTTCATTGGTGAGGATATGTATATAACCTCCGATGCTTTGCTTGATTTGGATGCAAATGCCGTTGAATCTGTCGGAGCTTCCTTAATTGTCAAAGGTTCGGTAGCACAAAAAGAATCAGCGACAACCGAAGCCATTGTTTTCTCAGCGCTCAAACGGGTCGGGAATGAACTTACAGTCCAATATTTTCCCAAACTGCAAGGAATTTATCTACCGGCATTGGAAAGTGTGGCCGGTACTGCCTCATTCTCCGATATGTCCTCCATCGGAAGTCTTGCAATGACCGAATTACATTCGGTTGGAGGACTGACTATAAAAAATTGCAAAGAGATTTCCATTGTTGAACTTCCCGGTCTTATTTCCTGCGGAGAGACCAGTGTGGATGCGAATAAAGTCAATAAGTTTAATATATCTTCTTTGAAAGATGTACTCGGTGATATGACTTTAAGTAATCTGCTCATAGAAGAACTGGATTTGTCCCAGATAAATTTTAACGGGAATACACTTACCCTACAATGTAAGCAACTAAATAAAATCGTAGGTTCGGAAACATTTAACGGTAGCCTTCTTCTGCTTCCTAAAAATTGTCGATTGACCGAATTGACTCTTGAGGGAATCTCAAATATAGAGGGCGACTTCCAATGCAAAGATTATTTTTATGTAAAAGAATTTGTTATGCCATTTATTCGTGTGGCAGGAAATATGACTATTGCATTGAATTCGGGAAGTGTTGATACGGGTGCGGAAATTGAATTTCCTAAATTGCAGGAAATAGGAGGTACTTTAACATTAGAAAATAATACGAATGCAAATAATATTACCTTCCCGTCATTGAAAAAAATTCTCGGTTCATGTTCGGTTACGACTGATTTTCTTAAGAATGATATTGAGTTTACCAGTTTGGAAAGCATTGGGACGGATGGAGCAAATACACAAATTGAGTTTAAGATTGATGTTACTAATATTTTATGTCCCAAATTAAAAACGATAAACGGACTGTTTAATATTGTAACATCTACTGTTGTATGGGGTATGACGGCTGATGAGGTGTCTTATCCTACCGTTGAATCAATATCCGAAAATCTTTCAATAACATGCCCGTATTCTGATTTTGGTTCTAATGGTATTTTGTCCATTGATTTTTCAGGTCTCAAATCAGTAAAAGGGATTAGTATAAGCGGGCAAGGAGATGTTAGCGATTTCAGTTCTTTCAAATACCTGTTTGAAAACAATGTTCTAACAGGAGAATCTCAATGGTCTGTCAGAGAATGTGCTTATAACCCCACATACCAAGATATGAAAGACGGGAAGTACAAGCCTGCCGAATAGATAACCAAACAATAAGTTTTCTGCCAATCCTCGGTATGCTTACCGTAAGGTAAGACTACCGGGGATTAACTATAAAAATAACGGTATGACCTATCACCAATTGAAATATCTGCTATGGAGCGTAGTTGTCGGAGTGACACTATCCTTGACATCCTGCATGAAGTGGGACTACGGCGATGCCGTAGAAGACTTCAATGCCACGGGAGCCGGACTGTTCATCACCAACGAGGGCAACTTCCAGTACGGCAATGCTACCTTGTCCTATTACGACCCTGCGACCAAACAGGTACAGAACGAAATCTTCTTCCGTGCCAACGGCATGAAACTCGGCGACGTGGCGCAGTCGATGACCATCTACGACAACAAGGGCTGGGTCGTGGTGAACAACTCCCACGTGATTTTCGCCATCGACCTGAACACCTTCAAGGAGGTGGGACGCATCGAGAACCTGACCTCGCCGCGCTACATTCATTTCCTAAGCGACGAAAAAGCCTACGTCACCCAACTGTGGGACAACCGCATCTTCATCATCAACCCGAAGAAATATGAAATTACCGGCTACATTCAAGTGCCGGACATGACGATGGAAAGCGGCTCGACGGAGCAGATGGTGCAGTACGGCAAATACGTCTATTGCAACTGCTGGTCGTATCAGAACCGCATCATCAAAATCGACACCGAAACCGACCAAGTGGTCGATGAACTGAAGGTCGGCATACAACCGACATCGCTGGTCATGGACAAGTACAACAAGATGTGGACGGTGACCGACGGCGGTTACGAAGGCAGCCCCTACGGTTACGAAGCCCCGTCGCTCTACCGCATCGACGCCGAGACATTCACGGTGGAGAAGCAGTTCAAGTTCAAGTTGGGCGACTGGCCCTCGGAGGTACAGCTCAATGGCGACAGGGACAAACTCTACTGGATCAACAAGGCCATTTGGAGCATGGACGTGACAGCCAGCCATGTGCCGGTGCGTCCGTTCCTCGAATACAGCGGCACGATTTATTACGGACTGACGGTAAACCCCGCCAACGGGGAAGTATACATCGCCGATGCCATCGACTACCAGCAGCAGGGCATGATTTACCGCTACTCGCCCGAAGGGAAATTGATAGATGAATTTTATGTCGGGATTATCCCCGGTGCATTTTGTTGGAAATGAAGAATAAATTGCGGCATATATACCATATTATTTTCATCACGAAAAGACAGGAGATGACGATTCCAATGACAACCAAAGGAATGATTCTCGATCAGATGGTACAAATTTTCACAAGGAAAGGCTGTCATGTCTATGCCTGCAATGCTTTTCTCAATCATGTTCATATACTTGTAGAGATACCATCTCCCACGGACTTCGCAAAGATTATCAATAAAGTAAAAAGTTCTACAGGCGTTGTCTATCGAAAATATCCGGAATATGCGGATTTTTCAGGATGGGCAGCCGGATTTGATTCGTTTAGCGTGTCATTCAATGATCTGAATCGGGTAAAACACCACATTGAGAAACAAGAGACGGTTCATCAGGAACTTTCATTCGAGGACGAATACGACCAACTGCTTGAAGAAAACGGATTCAATGCCTATCAAGATTTTATGCGGGCATCATTCTCTGCATATGCTGCGGTAAATAACCATATTAAAAACAAAAGGAAATGACATATACAAAATATTTACTTTTCTCAATATTGGTTGTCTGTCCATCCGTGCTGTCTGCGCAGGGAATCACCCGGCGTATTCACCAGATAGACGAGGTGACCGTATGGGGCAAACGGCCGATGAAGGAAATCGGCGTGCAGAAGACGAAGTTCGATTCACTCGCACTGAAAGAGAACATCGCCCTCTCGATGGCCGACATCTTGACGTTCAACTCGTCCGTATTCGTCAAGAGCTACGGACGCGCCACGCTCTCGACCGTCGCGTTCCGAGGAACGTCGCCTTCACACACGCAAGTGACATGGAACGGCATGCGCATCAACAACCCCATGCTCGGCATGACAGACTTCTCCACCATTCCGTCCTACTTCATAGACAACGCATCGCTGCTGCACGGTACTTCATCGGTGAACGAGACTGGCGGTGGACTGGGCGGTCTGGTTAAGCTTGGTACCACCCCCACCGTTGCCGAAGGGTTCAACGCCCAGTACGTGCAGGGCATCGGATCGTTCCGGACATTCGACGAGTTCGCCCGCTTCACCTACGGAAGCGAGCGGTGGCACATCTCCACCCGTGCGGTCTATTCTTCCTCGCCCAACGATTACAAGTACACCAACCACGACAAGAAGATAAACATCTACGACGAGGACAAGAACATCATCGGGCAGTATCACCCTAAAGAGCGCAACCGCTCCGGGGCGTTCAAGGACCTGCACCTGCTTCAAGAGGTCTATTACAACACCCGCAAAGGCGACAAATTAGGCCTGAACGCATGGTATATCAACTCCAACCGGGAACTTCCGATGTTGACGACCGACTACGGAGATGCAACCGACTTCGAGAACCGCCAGCGGGAACAGACTTTCCGCAGTGTCCTTTCGTGGGATCATATCAAAAGCAACTGGAAACTCGGCGTGAAAGGCGGTTACATACACACATGGATGGCCTACGACTACAAGCGTGAGGTCGCACCTGATAACTGGGCGTCGATGACCCGTTCCCGTAGCAAGGTAAATACGTTCTACGGGCAGGCTGAAGGTGAATACAGTCCGACAAAACGTTGGTTTTTCACCGCTAACGTATCGGCTCACCAGCATTTGGTACGCAGTGAGGACAAGAATATCATCTTGCAGGACGGAGGCAAAGCCATCGTGGGCTATGACAAAGGACGCGTGGAACTTTCCGGCTCCGTATCTGCCAAGTGGCAACCGATAGACCGGCTTGGCATGTCGGTTGTGTTGCGAGAAGAAATGTACGGTTCCGAGTGGGCTCCGCTTATACCGGCTTTTTTTATTGACGGCATCATTTCTCCGAAAGGGAATGTGATGCTCAAAGCTTCTGTTTCACGCAATTACCGTTTCCCGACGCTGAATGACCTCTATTTTCTGCCCGGTGGCAATCCCAATCTGAGAAACGAGCATGGTTTCAGCTACGATGCAGGTGTAAGTTTCGAGGTCGGCAAAGAAAATGTCTATAAGTTGAGCGGCGGCGTGAACTGGTTCGATTCCTACATCGACGATTGGATTATCTGGCTGCCCACCACCAAAGGCTTCTTTTCGCCCCGCAACGTGAAGAAGGTACACGCCTACGGCATCGAGGTCAAGGCGAACCTGGCCGTGCAGCCGGCAAAGGATTGGCTCATTGACCTGAACGGTTCCTATTCGTGGACACCCTCTATCAACGAGGGCGAGAAAATGTCACCTGCTGACCAGTCGGTGGGCAAACAGTTACCCTACGTGCCGGAGCATTCCGCCTCGCTGACAGGACGGTTGTCGTGGCGGTCGTGGGCGTTCCTTTACAAGTGGGCGTTCTACTCGGAGCGTTTCACCATGTCGAGCAACGACTATACGCTGACAGGACACCTGCCCGAATATTTCATGAGCAACGTCTCCTTGGAGAAAAACCTCTTTTTCAAACCGGTGGACGTGCAGTTGAAATTCGCCGTCAACAACCTTTTCAATGAAGATTACCTCTCGGTACTCTCGCGCCCCATGCCCGGCATCAACTTCGAGCTGTTCATCGGTATCACCCCGAAGTTCGGGAAAAACAAGAAAAAGTCCGTAAACACAAATTTGTAACGATATGAAAGCATTGAAAAATCTGAGCCTGATATTGCTGCTTGTACTGACATTCACAGGCTGCCATGATAAGAGTTCCAAACTTGCCGATTTCAACCGAGCGGTCTATACACCCGAATACGCTTCGGGGTTTGACATAAAAGGTGCAGACGGCAAAAAGAGCGTATTGGTTACCGTCACGAACCCTTGGCAGGGAGCTGACAGCATTACCACATACCTGTTCATCGCCCGTGACGGAGAAAGCGTACCCGAAGATTTCACCGGTCAGGTGCTCGGAAAAGATGCCGAGCGCATCATCTGCATGTCCTCTACCCATATCGCCATGCTCGACGCAATCGGTGAAACGGGACGCGTAGTCGGCGTGTCAGGCATCGACTACATCTCCAATCCCGACATTCAGGCACGGCGGGACAGCGTTGGAGATGTAGGCTACGAAGGGAATATCAACTACGAATTGCTGCTCTCGCTCGACCCTGACCTCGTGCTGCTCTACGGCGTGAACGGGGCAAGCTCGATGGAGGGCAAGCTCAAAGAACTGGATATTCCGTTCATGTACGTCGGCGATTACCTCGAAGAATCGCCGCTGGGCAAAGCCGAATGGCTGTTGGCACTTTCGGAGATCATCGGAAAACGGGCGGAGGGCGAAAAAGTATTCGCGGAAATCCCCGTCAGATACAATGTCCTGAGAAAGAAAGTAGCGGACAATGTTCTCGATGCCCCGTCGGTGATGCTCAACACCCCTTACGGCGACAGCTGGTTCATGCCCTCGACCGAAAGCTATGTCGCCCGAATGGTCAAAGATGCCGGAGGCGATTACATCTACAAAAAGAACACGGGCAATGCCTCGGTGCCCATAGACCTGGAGGAAGCCTACCTGCTGGCCTCGCAAGTCGATATGTGGCTGCATGTGGGTATGGCGAACACGCTCGACGAACTGCGAGCCGCCTGCCCGAAGTTCACCGACACCCGGTGCTTCCGCAACGGATACGTCTATAACAACAACGCCCGCACGAATGCCGCCGGCGGCAACGACTACTACGAGTCGGCCGTGGTGAATCCCGACCTCGTGCTACGAGACCTCGTAAAGATATTCCACCCCGAACTGGTCGCAGAAGATTTCGTCTATTACAAGCAATTGAAATAAATGCGCTCCCGTTCCGTCCTATTATTTACCGCACTGGCTGCCCTCACCCTCTTCCTGTTTCTGCTGGATTTGGCGGTGGGGGCTGTCGCCGTGCCGCTCGGCGATGTTTGGGCGGCCCTGACGGGTGGCGATTGTCCGCGAGCGACGGCGAAAATCATACTGAATATCCGACTGATTAAGGCGGTGGTCGCGTTGCTGGCCGGAGCCGCCCTGTCGGTCAGCGGTCTTCAGATGCAGACCCTCTTCCGCAATCCCCTTGCCGGGCCTTACGTGCTCGGTATCAGTTCGGGCGCGAGCCTCGGCGTGGCACTCGTCGTACTTGCCGGTGTCGGCTCGTCGATAGGCATCGCTGGGGCGGCATGGCTCGGAGCGGCAATCGTGTTGGTTGTCATCGCCGCCGTCGGACACCGCATCAAAGATATCATGGTAATTCTGATTCTCGGCATGATGTTCTCGTCGGGAATCGGTGCGGTCGTCCAAATATTGCAGTATGTTGCCAACGATGAATCCTTGAAAATGTTCGTCATCTGGACGATGGGATCGCTCGGCGACGTGACCTTCAATCAGCTTGCGGTACTCATCCCGTCGATTATCGCCGGATTGTTGTTGGCCGTAATCACCATCAAGCCGCTCAACCTGCTGCTGTTCGGCGAGGAGTATGCCGTGACGATGGGGCTGAACGTCCGTCGCTCACGCGGACTGCTGTTCCTCTCCACGACGTTGCTGGCCGGCACGGTGACCGCCTTTTGCGGTCCGATAGGTTTCATCGGGCTGGCCATGCCCCACGTCACGCGGATGCTGTTCCGCAACAGTGACCATCGGGTGCTCGTGCCGGGCACCGTTCTTTCGGGTGCTTCCGTGCTGCTGCTTTGCGACCTCGTTTCCAAACTGTTCACCCTGCCGATCAACGCCATCACCGCGCTGCTGGGAATCCCCATCGTGGTGTGGGTGGTCTTGCGCAATAAATCCGTTACGGCATGATAGAATTACACGATTTATCCATAGGCTACGGGGATCGAACCTTGCTCAGCGAGGTAGAAGCCACAATCGAAAAGGGCAAACTGACAGCCCTAATCGGCCGCAACGGTACGGGCAAATCGACGCTGCTCCGGGCTATTGCCGGGCTGAACCGCCGTTATTCCGGTCGAATCCTGCTCGACGGACGCCCCGCCGCCGATACGCGAACCGCAGAGATGGCCCGAACGCTGGCGTTCGTCACGACCGAGCGCACACGCATCGCCAACCTCAAATGCGAGGACGTCGTGGCTATCGGCCGCGCACCCTATACCAATTGGATAGGAAGGATGCAGAAGGCCGACACGGAAATCGTTATGCGGTCGCTCGCCTCGGTAGGCATGGAGGACTATGCGGAACGCACGATGGACAGGATGTCGGACGGCGAGTGCCAGCGCATCATGATTGCCCGCGCATTGGCACAGTCCACACCCATCATCCTGCTGGACGAGCCTACCTCGTTCCTCGACATGCCCAACCGTTACGAACTCTGTTCGCTGCTCGCCCGGCTGGCCCATAACGAAGGAAAGTGCATCCTGTTTTCCACCCACGAACTCGACATAGCCCTCTCCCTGAGCGACAGAATAGCCCTCATAGACACCCCCGGACTTCATTGTATGCCAACAGAGGAGATGCGCCGGAGCGGTTATATCGAACGGCTGTTCAGCAACCAAGCCATGCGGTTCGACCCGCTGAGCGGAATCGTAAAGGCTCAATAGTATATAATAAAGACTCAAAAGCTAATGAAATTACTATTGCAGCATAAGATATTCATAGGATATTTTCTTCTAATGGCGATTATCGGTAGTATGGTCGCCATCGTTTTACACGAGCGTAAACGTGTGGCGGAGATAGAGCAGGAGTCGATAACCATATTCCAGACACAAAGCAATATCAGCACTACCCATCGCCATATCACCGTGCTTGCTACTTTCGGGGAATCCGTCATGACGTGGACAGATAAAGATTGTGAGTTATACCGTACACGTCGTCTGAAGGCGGATTCCCTGCTGCAAATTTTACGTGAACAATGCAAGGAATTTGTACGTCCGGAACAAGTGGATTCCCTCCGTTCCCTACTGCTCAACAAAGAGGAACATCTGTTGCGGATGAAAGAGATTTTCCGGCAACAAAAACAAATCGACAGCCTGCTGGCCAGCCAATATTCACTTGTCACATCACAAGCAAATACCTCCCGTACTGTCACCCGCAAGAAAAAAGGGATAGCCGGATTATTCGGAGGCAAGGAAACCGTACAATTGCCATCCGGTAATACAAAAGAGAGAGCACGGGGCAACGAGCTTATTTCCTTGCAGGAAGAACGCAGAAGAAACATCGAGACCTATACGGACAGTCTGCGGTTGCATAACCGTGAACTCAACGGTAAGTTGCGCACGTTAATCACAAGCCTGGATGAGCAGGCATTGTCCGCCCTCCGGAACAAAGAAGTCCGTTTGAAGGATTCATACGAGCATTCCACCCTTGTAATAACCGGCCTGATAATCTTCTCCATAATCCTGTTGTTTGTCTTGTATCTTATCATACAACGGGATATCAAGATTAAGGCAAGGAACAGGAAACGCCTGGAAGAAACGATAGAACAGAACTATGCGTTGCTGGAAATGCGGAAGAATATTATCCTGACCATTTCCCATGACATCCGCGCCCCGCTGAACATCATCAGCGGGAGTGCCGAACTGGCTATGGATACTCGTGAAAAGAAACGCAGGAACAATCACATGAACAACATCCGAATTGTATGTAAACACGTGGTACACTTGCTCAACAACCTGCTGGACGTGTACCGTCTGAACGAGGCCAAAGAAACCCGCAACGATGTGCCGTTCAGCCTTAAAGACTTGTTGGAACGTACCGTTTTCGGATTCTCCCACGTGGTCAATAACAAGGGAATCCTGTTCTGTCACGATTTCAAGGATACCGATGTCAAACTTTACGGCGATGTGGACCGTATCGAGCAGATTATAGACAACCTGCTCAGCAATGCAGTCAAATTCACGGAAGCCGGTACAATCAGTCTGAATGCCTGTTATCATGAAGGAGAGCTGCTGTTAGAAGTCAAAGATACCGGTATTGGTATGAGTGAGGAGACGCTCTCCCGTATCTTCCGTCCGTTCGAACGTTTGAGTTCAGTGGCCAACGCCCATGGATTCGGATTGGGGCTGCCAATCACGAAAGGACTTGTCAACCTGCTTGGCGGAACCATCAATGTGACAAGCAGTATAGACCAAGGCAGTACTTTCCGCGTGACACTTCCCATGAAGATGACGGATGAACCGATAGAAAGCGAGAACCGGATAATCCCACACCCGGTGCACCTGCCCCAAAATGTACTTGTCATTGATGATGACACCATGTTGCTGGATGTGATAAAGGAGATGCTGGAGCGTAACGGAATGAACTGTACAACCTGTGCCACCTCCAAAGAGGTCGTAAAGGCAATGCGGGGCAAGGATTATGACTTGCTGCTGTCCGACATCCAAATGCCGGGCACCAACGGCTTCGATCTGCTGACTCTGTTGCGGAACTCAAATATCGGGAACTCCCGTACCATACCTGTTGTGGCCATGACAGCACGCGGTGACAGTGACAAGGAGGCATTTCTCCATGCCGGATTTACAGACTATATCTACAAGCCTTTCTCTTCCTCCGAGTTGCTCAGCCTGCTTTCAACGATAAGAAGAAACCGGCAGGAAGAGACCCATAGCGTCGATTTCAGTCTGATACTCTCTGAAGTCAGCGACAAGTCGAAAACGCTTCTTTCCTTTATATCCCAGTCGGAAAAAGACCGGGAGGAACTCGGTACGGCAATGAAAAACGGTGACAGGCAGAAATTGCGTGAAATCACCCACCGGATGCAACCGATGTGGGAATTACTGCAAATGGAAGAAGCCTTGTCGGCTTATCGCGCTTTACTGAAAAACGAGACTATAAACGATAAGATATTGAATGAACATACCCGGCAGATTATGGATTACGCCGCCATACTGATTAAAGTGGCGGAAGCCGAGATAAAAAGAGTGACGAATGAAACGGAAAATACTGATAGTTGAAGACAATGTAGGTCTGTCACAGATGCAGAAAGACTGGCTCTCACAGGCCGGTTATGATGCCGTGACGGCCATGAACGAGACGATAGCACGCTCGTTGATACGCAGAACGCAGTTCGACCTGATATTGTCGGATGTGCGGTTACCTGAAGGGGACGGCATTTCCCTGCTGGAATGGTTGCGCAAGGAAAGGAAGGACATCCCGTTCATCCTGACCACGGAATATGTTTCCGTTTCGGATGTGGTGCGTACCATCAAGCTCGGAGCCAGGGATTACCTGCCCAAACCGGTACACCGGGAGCATCTGCTGGAGTTGGCGGAAGATGTGTTCCGCCCGGTGGCTACGGTGCGCAGGAAAGAGAAGGAGCTGTTTCACCGAACAAGCCCCAGGATTCTGCAAGCGGAAAAGTTTGCCAGGCTGGTTGCTCCGTCCGATATGTCGGTAATGATTCTCGGTGCCAACGGAACCGGCAAAGAATCGATAGCACAAACCATCCATAACAACAGCGAACGCTGGAATATGCCGTTCGTCGCGATAAACTGCGGGGCGTTACCGCGTGAACTGGCCGCCTCGCTCTTCTTCGGGCACGAGAAAGGGTCGTTTACCGGTGCCGACAGCGCCAAGACCGGATATTTCGACATGGCGAAAGGCGGCACGCTGTTTCTGGACGAAATAGGGACGATGTCCTACGAGATACAGTCCTTGCTCCTGCGGGTATTGCAGGAGAATACCTATGCTCCGGTAGGCGGCAGGGAACGGACAGCCGATGTGCGGATAATTGCCGCCACGAACGAGGATATGCAACTGGCCATCCGGGAGGGACGTTTCAGGGAAGACCTCTACCACCGGCTGAACGAGTTCGAGATTCGGCAGCCGTCGTTGGCAGAGTGTCCGGAAGACATCCTGCCGCTGGCCGAATTTTTCCGTGAACGTCATTCCAAAGAACTGAAACGGGAAACGCAAGGCTTTACGGACGATGCCAGGCGCAGGATGCTCGCCTATCACTGGCCGGGCAACGTGCGGGAGTTGCAGAACCGAATCAAACGTGCCGTACTGGTCACGGAAACGCCGATGCTGAATATGGAAGCGTTGGATATGGAAATCCGTCCATGCGTAAATGACGATGCCCCTTCACGTACCGTCCTGCCCCTGAGAGATGAATCGATGGAGAAAGAGAGCATTATCAATGCTCTGAAGGTTTGCAACGGACACCGGGAACAAGCCGCGGCGATGCTGAATATCAATCCGGCAACGCTGTACCGGAAAATGAAGAAATACGGGCTGAAGTGAAATTGATAACTGTAATTAATGGAAATATCGCTGAATATATGTAATTTTGCAATTAAATAGAGAAAAATCGGCTTACTGTCAATAGGGCAGTTGCCGACGATATATAACATAAGACCGCAAGGCGTTTCTAATGGGAATCTGGTAAATTAACATTAACAGGAACTATTGCGTGATTGCTTATGCTATGCCTACGCATAGCGTGCATTCACCTATTCCTGTTAAGGCATTCCAGAGCCTCCATTAGAAGTAGCGTGTTTGCACGCTTCTTTTTTTTGACGGCTTCCGGTTGAGAGTAAAATTAAAAACCGGGGTATATGCCAAAAATCCAAGCAGTAACGGCTATGACACTGGACGGCTTTCTGCCGGATGCCGCCGATATGTCGATGCGATGGGTAATGAACCACAGGAAAGGTTTTGCCCATTGGCGGGAACGCTGTGACGCAAGGATTTTACCCCATTCCATTTTGGACCTGCTTTGCGAAAAAGACGGCAAAGGCAATACCTTTACCTATTTGGCCGAAGTTTCCGATTCCGAATCGTTGGAACTGCTCCGAGGGCTTTCCCTTTACAACCTCGTGGACGAACTGATCGTTTACCTGCTTCCCATTTCCTCCGGCGGGGGAACTTCCATACAAAACATTCTTCCTACTCTGCAATGGCGGTTGCATGAAGCCACTACCTTTTCCAACGGTATCTGCCGGTTGATTTATCGCAACCCTCGCAAGATGTAACTTGCACATTGCGAAAATCCTTGCATTTTGCAAGACCGATTTTCGTCTCAATTTCCCTCTGATAATTTTTATTTCACTGTATTTCAATGGAATATCGATGCTATTCCATGAAATATGGTGACATTGGCATGCCGTTAGCCCTATACCATAATATAACCTGTTGCGCGACAAGGTGTAATCAGTCATTATTTACACTCAAAAGACAGATCATATTATGATACAGATAGACCGTGAGACGTTCCAGATGATGCTTCACCAAATCATGGAACGGTTCGACAAGATTGAAGACAAGCTGAGCCGCATGAACCGGCAGACTTCCGCCCTTGACGGTGACAAACTGCTGGATAACCAGGACATGTGCGAGTTGCTCGGTATCACGAAACGCACCCTTGCACGGTACCGCCAGAAAAAACTCGTGACTTACTACATGATAGACGGGCGTACCTATTACAAATCATCCGAGGTCAAGGAATTTCTGAACCGGAAAGGCAGGCTCTCCCTCGCGGAAATGGAGCAAAACAGAATCAATGTTTAACAAATTAAAATGAAGAATTGCAATGGAAATTATCAGTATGGACATCCGGACTTTCGACGCGCTCATGACGCGTGTGAAAACCATCGAGGAAAAGGCCGACATACTATGTAAACGGCAGGAAGACCTCGGCTTGAAAAAATGGCTGGACAACCAGGAGGTATGCGACATTCTTGGCATATCGAAGCGTACCCTACAGGAGTACCGGGCCAAAGGATTACTGCCTTTCGGCAGGATCAAGAACAAGCTGTTCTACAAGCCTGAAGACGTGGAGAAAGTATTACAGTCGTATTATCATGCTAATTCAAAGAAACTATGAACCATTATTTCATTGACAAGCAAGACCCGCGTGTAGCCGACCTTCTCCGCCGTCTGGAGAATACCGGCAGGGCACTGAAGAAAATGGAACCGAACTGTCAACGCTCGTTCAACGGCGAACGTTTCATGAATGATGTGGAACTGGCAAAACTCCTGCGTATCAGCCGCCGCACCTTGCAGGAATACCGGTCATTGCGCATCCTGCCTTACTACCTGATACAAGGCAAGGTGCTGTACAAGGAATCGGAAATTCAGCAACTGCTGGAAGAGGCGCATAGAAAGTGCCTTGACGAACAACAGAAATGGTTATGATCTGAGCAAGCGGTTCCAACGGAACAGTACGAGAGGAACAGCCCGATAATACGGATTGTTCCTCTCATTTTTATTGCCGCTTGTTTACACAGTCTTTCTTTTCCGCTTGGGCTTGGCGATAACTTCTTCTTCGTAGAGGTTTACCGGCCGTTTTGCCGACATTTCACGTAATGCTTTCGTGTCCTCGTCCACTTTCCGGCTTTTCACCTCAGCATATATCTGGGTAGTCGTGATGCTGGTATGTCCCATCATGCGGCTCACGGTTTCTATCGGAATACCCAACGAGAGCGTGATATGCGTTCCGAAATTATGCCTCGCCTTGTGGAAAGTCATGTAGAATCCGTATTGTTTTCCGACCTCTTTCGTGAGTTTAATCAAATATCCGCGACAATACACGTTGAAAATCTTGTCGCTCCGACGTTCCGGCTTGTACTTCTCTATAATCCGCAAGGGAATATCCAACAATCGGATATAAGAGGCGACATCCGTTTTTTTTCGCCGGATACGAATCCACTGACTTCCGTCCTCCTTCTGTATGATATCCTTTTCCGACAAGCGTTTCAGGTCGGCATAAGCCAGACCGGTGAACGTCGAAAAGATGAACCAGTCGCGGACACGTTGCAGGTTGGGTTTATCGAGTTGTGTCGCCATCAGTTTCGTCAGGTCCTCGTACTTCAGATGACGGCTTTTGCGCTTCGGAAGTGCCGGATGCAGTTCATCGTAAGGGTCGCGGCGTAATGTTCCCTGGCTCACCGCTCGTTTGGTCATCTTTTTCAAGCGGTACAAGTGTTCATGCACGGTTTTCTGCTGCATACCGCAATTGCTTCGCAGGTACAACTCGAAATCATCATAAAAATCCTGGTCGAGACTTTTCAGGGTGACATCTTCCGTTTTCTTTTTATCCCGTATAAACTCATGCAAGTGTCTGTAGGAACGGGTATAGCTTTCGTAACTCCCTTCCTCCCGGTCCACGCCGATTCTTTTCTTGAACTCCTCGTTATGTTCCGTAAACAGTGCCAGTAAGGTCAGTTTTTTCTCACCGATACCCAGCATGGCATTCTTGATCAATTCCGCTGTAACGAAACCCAGACTGTTTTTGATACGCTTGTAATGTCCACGGATCTGTTTGTCCAGGTCGACTATGGCGCGGTTCACGGTAATGGCATTTTCGCTTCTGCCGTCGGCACGTCCTGTTTCCGGATTCCACAGGGCGGGATTTACGGCTACCTTGATGCCTATTTGTTCCCATTTGGCATCGACACTTACCTTGCACAACAGCTGGCATGTTCCATCTTTGCGTACCTTTGTGCGGTTGATATAGAACAGGATGGCAAACGTGCTGCGGTGCTTTATCTCTTTATTCCGAATGTTGTTATTTACGTTCATGGCTGATAAGTTTAATATTAGACATACAGGTTAAATGGCAACCGAGAACCGCTCGGCAATCTTGGCATCGAGCATACGGGTGTCGTTCTCTACTTTATCATCGGTCACATGGGCATAAATCTGGGTGGTGCTTATCCGTTCATGCCCCAATATCTTGCTCACGGTTTCAAGCGGGACTCCGTTCGACAGAAGTACGGTCGTCGCGCTGGTATGGCGGGCCTGATGGAATACGAGTCGTTGCTTGATACCGCACAGGTCTGCGATGGTTTTCAGCGCGTTATTCAATTCGCTGTTGCTGTACATCGGCAGCAGTTTTCCTTCCGGTGCGGCATCCCTGTACTTTTCAAGGATATAGAGCGGAATATCCAGTAAGGGGACCTCATAGCTGATTTTTGTTTTCTTG
>OLDD01000053.1_pt1 | contig 42693 bp, 27 predicted proteins | sample 1607881 | NCBI WGS metagenome assembly OLDD01 (sample SAMN02674697, study PRJEB24791) | human gut metagenome, SKBSTL033 | isolation source: stool | host: Homo sapiens | place: USA | reverse complement strand
TAGGGCTCGTTAGGGACTTGCACCCATTAGGCAACACACATGCTAGTCAAACAAATAACACGGACAAATTGAATTTGTCCGGACAAATTGTCCGGTAGCTTATAAGTTACTAATATTTAACCCTTTACAAGCGACCGGACAAAAGAGCCGGACAAATTCAATTTGTCCGTGTTTCTATTTTAACTTAATTACTTTAACTTTTCTTCGTTCATACACTACGCTGATGCAACTTAGTACCGTTACCAGGCAAGAAGTAAAATGAACCTTATTTTAATCTTTCAGTTTCTTTGCCAGCATTTGGTCTGCGAGTCTATATTTGTATTCCATATTTTCAAATATTTGATTACGTGTGCAAAGATACTACTTTTTTCGGCATTTCCTCAGTTGGCCGTATTTCATTTCCTCAGTTGGCCGTATTTCGTTTCCTCAGTTGGCCGGACTCATTTTAATCAACAGGTTTTGGTTGTCTGAAAGCAGAAGGCGTTACCCCTCTCATCTTCTTGAAGAACTTGGTGAGATGAGCCTGAGAGGAGAAACCGAAGGCATTGGCTATCTCCTGAACCGTATGCGTGGTGGTAGAAAGCTCGCGCTCTATCTCCTTCACGATGTATTCATCGATGATTGCCTTCGGCGTCTTGCCGGAGATACGACGGGTAACCTGAGCCAGATAACGGCCACTCACATTCAACTGGTCGGCATAGAAATGAACATCGCTATAAGTGCGGCAGAAGTTATTCACCTGCGAGATAAACTGGTTGTAAAGCTCGGAACTTCTGCCCTGCAGATTGCTCTGGCGCACGAGTTCTACATTGATGAAATCCTGCGCCATCGCCAACGCCTCCTCCATCTTCTTGCCCTGATTCAGATAAACGGCAAGAGCTGAAGAAAAACGGTTGATGAGACCATGCGAATTGGCATTGTCGAGGCGATAGATCCGGAGTCCCTGCTTCTCGGCAAGGCTCAGCAGCTTGGAATTCTGCAGAATGATGTCGCTCTCCTTCTTGCGTGACACGACGACAGAACAGAGCGGCAGCAGACGGTATTTGATCTGGCTCACCACATCTTCCGTCATCAGCGCATCGCCCTGGCTCGACCAGATGGCAGGGGCATAGATGATATGGGCAGGACGGTATTTGGTCAACGCATCGATGACCACATTCAGCGTCTCCACCCTGCGTATCATACCAATCTTCACTATATCAGGCTGCATATCGTTCATGATAGCCTCTATCTGCCCCGAAACAATCTCGGCAGGAATATCGAAGAACTCCTGAATACCGAGCGTATTCTGCACAGTGATGCTGGTTATCGCCGAAACAGCATAACCGCCCAACTCGGAAATCGTCCTGATGTCCGCCTGTACACCAGAGCCTCCGGTGCTGTCTGAACCTGTAATCGTTAATATCATATCCTTAAACTTTGAAGCCGATGATAAGTTTGAGGGCAAAGATACAAAAAAAGAGCGAATAATCCGCAGAATTTGCAGATAATTCGCTCTTTTTTTATTCTTCAGTGAGATCTTTACATTCCTTGAGTATCTCGGCAGGAACCTCATCGCAACGCTTGTAGCGGCTGATGTCGGTAACATCGTCCTTGGCGGTCCATATCATGGAACCGGAAGCCAGGAGGCGGGTTACGAGATAACTCTGGTTCCAGTCGCCCTTACCGTTATCATAGCTACCGCTGATGATGTAGCCCTGGTATGGATCGTTCTTGATAGCGAACGAACCGGTGATATGGCGACCATACATACTGTCAAACTTCTGATACATCTCGAAAGTCTGGTCCTTGCGATTGAAAACGATGTAGCAGTATGTGCCCTCAGCAAGAGGTTCACCGTTCCACTCAGCCAACTTCCATGTGCCATGAAGATTGGCAGGCGTAACTTCCAGAGAAGGCTCCTCCGGTTCTTCATCATCGCTGCTGCAGGCAGCAAAGCCGCAGGCAAACAAAGCAACCACCAGGAGGGTGAAGAGTTTTTTCAAATATTTCATTGTCTTGGTATTTTTTTCTTTTTTACTTTTTTCCTTTTTTACCTTTTTACCTTTACAACGACCTGTATCGTTCTGTCAGACGGGCGGGCGTCCAAGCCCTCCAGAATAACAGGGAAGGTGAAGGATTCGGGCATCGTAGCCGGAATCTTATCGGCTATGATGGTGATGACGAGGTCAGCCTCATCACCCGGTTCTATCACCTCAGGCTCTGTCGTAAGACGGGCATAAGGAGGAAGAAGGAGGCTGGATATACGGAGCGGCTTGTCACCGCTGTTTCCGCAGAGGATACGTGCCTCAGGCTCTGTGCCCGGCTTTACCTCTGTGATACTTGCCTTCGCCTGTTTCAGTCTGAGTACGCCCATCTTGTGCGGATAGCGTGCCCACTGGTCAGCACCCGGCAGCACCTTTCCCGTTAAGGCAAGCTTAACGGCAGGCTGTCCCTCTACCTCTTTCAGATAGAGATAAGCACCCGTATTGATGGTGCCCGGATAGCGGTTAGGCGTGAAGGTGATCTGCACCTGACAGGTATCGCCAGGCTTCATCACATCGCCCCTGACATAAGAACTGGTACATCCACAGGTGGTTCTCACCTGTGTGATGTGCAGTATCTTCTTGCTCACATTCTTACCTACGAAGGTGAAGGTGCGAGGCGCATCGTCCTCGGTCATCGTACCTGCATCGATAAGCGGATGCTCAAACTTCAGCAGTTCCTCCTGCGCATTCACCGTAACAGGCAAAGCCAGGAAGAAAAGCGATAGGAAAGCAAATATCTTCATATTACATCCAATTACATCCAACCATTGTTACCGGCACTCTTTCTAACGGTCACAACTACGGTCTGGCTGGTACCATCGGCAGCTGTTACGGTGAGCGATGTACTTCCGGCAGCGAGTCCCTTCACGATGAGCGTCTTGCCATCTACCGAAGCAGAAGCTACGCCGTTCTTCGCTACAGAGCAAGAAAATCCCCCTGTCTGACCTGCGAAATATGCAGCGAGGTTGAGAGAAACTGTCTTCTCGATGCCTACATACACGTTAGGCAACTTCATATCAGAACTGAATACCTTGTTCGTGATGTTATTCAAGAGCTGAGCTGCATCAATCAGACCAGCACCCATCTTGCCGATGTACTTAGAGAGCTGTACAATCTCTGGCGAAGCACCTACGGTAGTATGGTTCATATAGTAGGTCTTAGTTGCACCATTCTGATAATGACTATCCAAATCCTTCACTGATTTCTTCATCAGGGCTACGAAGTCGGCAGCACGATAATGACGGTTCGTCTTGGCAGCATAAGCGAGACCCAAGGCAGCCACACCCGAAACATGAGGACAAGCCATAGAGGTTCCCTCCATGTAGCCGTAAGCAGGCTGACCGTTCTTGATCATCGTAGAGAGCACAGCACCTTTCTGCTCGGTGGTCTCTGCCCAGTATTCATCTTCCTGCTCGCCAATCTTGCTGTAATATTCCAAGTCGCCACCAGGAGCGCTCAGGGTTACGAGCGAACCGAAATCGGTGTAGCAGGCTGGAGTAAAGTCGGCAGCTAATGAAGATACGCAGACGCACTTAGAGTAAGCACCAGGGAAAGCAGGATTGCCAGCATACTCGTTACCGGCTGCGAAGACTGGAATACCACCGTCGATGACACCATTAGGCGAACCGGCATTGTTGATGAAGTAATCCAGAGCTTCCTTCTCCAGCGGATAGGTCTCAGCCCATTCCTTCTCGGTAGCAGGGCCCGGAGTATAACCGTTGATGATACTAGACTCTGAAGAGTTGTAACCCCAACTGCACTGCAGGATGACTGCACCATTATCGGCAGCATACTTGATGGCTCTCGCCTCGCCTGCCAAGGTTACACTGTTCTGACCGGAGAATACCTGACAAGACATAATCTTGACACCAGAGTTAGGAGTTCCGTCACCACCGGCAACACCAGATACACCGATACCATTATTATTTACGGCTGCAATGGTACCAGCTACGTGAGTACCATGACCGGTGTCATTGGCATCAGTCCAGGTAATATCGCCGCTCTCAGTAACGAAGTTGTAGCCATGAAGGTCGCCCTCATAACCGTTTCCGTCGCCGTCAGTCTGGGCACCCTGAACACTTTCGCCCGGGTTGCACCACATGTTGGCTGCCAGATCAGGGTGCGTATACATCACGCCCTCATCAAGAATAGCCACGATGATAGAAGGATCGCCTGTACAGGTCTTCCATGCCTCAAGTGCATTCACATCACATCCTGCCTTAGCGCCTACCTTGTTGTTGTTGAGGTTCTCAAAATCATAGTTGCCCTCGCCCAGGTTACGGTAATGCCACTGGCTGGTAAAGCCCGGATCGTTTGGCTCGCTATTGGCTGCTGAGCGGGTAGACTTCTGCTGAAGTGCCTTATCGCTGAGATAGATGCGCTTGCTGTCGGTATTGTAAGCACGCTTGATGCGGCCGTTGGTCTGAACCTTTGAGATTTCGCCCAACTGCTTCAGGCGCTCGGCAGCCGTCTTCAGGTCGGTTCCCTTATTAAACTTCACCGTATACCAGAGGTGGAGTCCCGCCTCGCGGGTTCTTGCCTCAGTATTTGCATCTACCGGGAACACACGCTCGAAGCTGTAGCTTCCCAAGATGTCGAGCACCTCATCGGTAGAAGGAATACCCGAACGGGTAGCCTTTCCGGCGCGGGGCTTGCTCAGTTGTGCCTGGTCGAGGATATCGCTCATCTCCGGACTGAACTTAATCAGCAGTTCACCCGCCTCAGCATCTGCAGGAATGGTGATTTCTGAATTGCCGTCAGAAGAGCCGATGGTTGACAGGCTGTCAGAACAGCCCGTCAATGCCAATGCGACCATTGCTATATAGAAAAACTTTTTCTTCATTGTTTGCTTCTATATTGTTTTTATGTTTATCTTACTTTTTCTTAGTTCTCCTGTACTTAGCCATCAGCGCAGCTTCATCAATATCGCCTGCTGCCACGTATGTGCGGTAGTAGAGCGGATAAGCTACACCCGGAACCTCCCAGTTGCTGCCTGGGTCTTTGGTTCCGTAATAGTAGTCGTAGCTGTAGCTGTCGTCTGTCATATTAGAGAAACCAACGGCAGCGCCATCGCTATTCTTACCCTTAGGCTGCTGGTTGAACACCATCGTAGGTGCATTCCATTCTACCAGGTGTGGATGGAAGAGAATCCAGTTTGGCACCTTTCCTGTAAAGAAGTTCAGGTTGAGTGACAACTGACGGCAGTTTGGCAATACACGTGGCACCTGAAGAGGATAAACATCCGCACTAACTACAGAACCATCCTTGTGTTTGCAGGTTACAGGATTATCCCAGCCTGAGAGCAACCACTTGCAGGTATCGCCTACCAGCTTGTCGAGATAATCTTCCTTGTTGGTAGAGAAGTCAGACTTGGTGTATCGGGTAGCCTTGCCGGCAGCCTCCAGTGCCTCAGTCATCTCTTCATCGGTAGGAAGTTCACCCTCCAGGAAGCAGTAAGACAACTCCAGTGTATTCAACTTATCCCATGTCAGGAGCTTGAGAAGCGCCTGGCGGTCTGGGGTTCCGGCATTTACCTTACCATACAGTCCGATAGGATAGTTATTATAAACATAGACGCCTGATGCATTCTTTTCGCCCAGCGAAGCGATGTCGAAGAGAACATCCGTACGGCGCTGTGCGTAGAGAATGAGATTACGCAACTTAGGGAAGTTCTTCTCGTTGACGATATCGGTGATATCTGACAACTTGTTGAAGTTGTTACTTACCAGGTTGAGCGATTCAAGACTCTTGCCCAGATTAATAAAGTTAGCAGGCAACTGAGTCAGACCGTAAGCCTGAACGGTAAGATTCTTCAGATACTTCAGCGAGCAGATTTCATCACCGAGGTTCACCTCACGAATCTGGTTGTTCTCGTTGGAAGTAACAGAGAATGACTCCAGGAACTTGAGGTTGCCCACTTCCTTAGGAAGAGTTTCGCCACTCTTGAGGTTGAACATGCTGAACTTGACAGAACGTACACGTCCTAAAGCCTCAGGATGTTTTTTCACTAAATCATCAGTAGCTTCCCAGAGTGTTACGCCGCTCCAGTTGCGCATGTTATCGCTGGAATCGAAGGTAGCAATGCTACCCAGTTTCTGGTTGATCATGATGACAGAGAGAGAGTCACCGGCACGGTTGTCCTCAATCTTTGGTGCTGCCTTCTGACGAACGGTCAGGATAACATCATCTGTAGGATTGCCATCTGCATCTACCAGCTGGTCTTCAGCCTTGATTGGCACGAGATGAACCTTAGCCACACGAACGGCAGGAACCACGTTCATCGCCCAGCGGAACTTGAAGTTCACGGTGCGAGGACGGTACTTTCTGTCCAGCACGATACCCAGGTTAGTACCTGTCAGCTTATCTTCATCCTTACTGTTCAGGAGCCAGCCCTCACGCTCGCTCTCGTTCTCTGCCTTCTCGGCATCGGTCAGATCACCCTCAAAAGAATACTCTATCTTACCAATCTTGCATTCCACGTTGGCAGAAATCAGACTCTCGAAAGCACGGTTATCGTAAGAATCGGAGTTTTCGATTTCTACAACAGAATCCTTCAGGAAGATCTGCTTGCCATAACCGAACTGGGTGATGGTAAGCTTGCGACTCTGTCCGTTGGCACCCTGGAAACTGAGTTCTGTGCTGCGGAGCGTGTTGGAAAGAGTAGAATCCACCTTGATGGTACCCTCAACAGAACCCACGCCGTTGGCAGGCGAAAGCGTCAGCCAAGGCTCAGAGGTATTAGCTACCCAGTCCTGTGAGGCAGCGATGGCTATCTGCTCTGTTCCACCCTGAGGGCCTATGGCTATCTCCTTTTTATCGAGCGCCAGTCCTCCTGGGATATCGACATCATCCTTATCGCTGCAGGCTGTGAAAAGCCCGGCAGCGAGAACGATACCTAATGTCAGTTTATTCATATATTTCATATTACTACTTTCTTATAGGGTTTAATTTTCGAGATCCAAAGCATCGCAACCGCGGATGTCCTGATTCTTGTTGTAGAACAGCATATACATACCTGCCTTGATGTATGCGCAGACGCTCGTTACATCGATAGAGATGTTAGGGTTGTCTGCGATATTCAGGATATAAAGGTGAGAGGTCAGTGTCTCTTCTACCTTACGGATATCGTTGGAACCAATCTGGAACTGGATCAGGCTCGGACAGGTTGTGATTCCTGTAGGCCATGTACGCAGGCAACGCTGGTCGGTCTTCTCATCACGCTGGTGGTTGATGGCAAAGGCACGGAGCACGGCACTGTTCAATGGCTGGGTTGGCACCTCGGTGAAGCAGTTGTAGCTCAAGTCCATATTGGTAATGTATGGCAATGTGGTTGAGCGGAAGTCATCAGAGAGGGATGTCAACTTGTTGAATCGGAAGTCGATAACCTGCAGCAGATAAGCCTTCTTGCCCTTGATGGAACCCTTAGGAATGGTGCGCATCTGGTTGCCGCTCAAATCGATGGTTGTGATTGGCGAACCGGCAGTAAACAGCTCTGAAGGGAACTTCTCTATCTTATTGTTTGACAGACTGACTGAAGCTGCATTAATACCCTTGTAGGTACCATGACTATTATCTACACCTGTAATCTCGTTGTAAGAGAAGTCTACAGAACCCATCTCGCGAACAGAACTTGCATCGAAGATATTCGGAATCTTCTTCAACTTGTTATGAGCGAAAGTCAGACTTTCCACATCATCTGTAAAGGCACAGAGATTAGCAGGAATCTCTTCAATCTGGTTGTTGTTCAGATAGAGAGAAGAGAGAGCTACCTCAGAACCAAACGGATGTACCTTCTTGATATTATTGTAAGCCAGGTCGAGCAAACCGAGATTTACCATCTTTCTCAATGCAGAAGACTCAGGGAACTCCTCCAGGTTATTGTAACTCATATAGAGAATCTGGAGTGTCTTACCTGTCTTCTCCTCAGCTAAGCGAGTCCAATCGTTTCTCAACTGATTAGCAGAGATTCCCTTACATCGCGCCAGGTTCATCGCCTGCAATTTAGGGAGCTTATAGTAGAAGTCTGGAATGCAACTGATCTTCGGACAGTTGTAAAGTTCGATATCGGTCAGGTTTTCCATCTTGTCCCAATCCTCTTCCTTAAACTCCTGTGCAAACTTACCATAAACAGGATCGTCAGGCTTGTAGAACTTCGCACAAACCGAGTCGGATGTGATAGAAGAGTTACCGATGTAGAACTGCTGCAGCTTAGTCAGGCGATAGATGGCCTTAGATACACCTGTAATCTTGTTGGTCAATGTACCGATCTGCGCATCCTTCAGGTTGATGCGACTGTCCTTCTTAATTCTGTTCTTCGGTGCCACCTTAGGATCAGAGTTGTAGCTTTCTACAATCATATCCGACATGTTGGCACGTGGGTCATACTTCAGAAACTTGTTCTCATAGTCGTGACGCATGCTGCTCTTCTTTGCTGCAGTCAGACTGTTGGCATCATAATTATTGAAGATGTTGGCACCAATCTTCTCATCGTGAGAACCGAGGTTGAGCACCTGGAGTTCTGTCAGCTGTCCGATGGCATCAGGTACGATTCCCTTTGCACCGAAACCGGCGATAACGAGACCGATGACACGGCCGTTGCTGTTGAGCGTTACGCCCGGCTGTTCGCCCCACATATCGAGTTCCTTGTTGAAGTTCCAGTTAGCTCCCTTGAAGGTAGCATCGCCATAGAAGCTCCACTCCTTACCATGGAGAGATTCCCAGATAGCCTTCAAAGCCTCATAGTCCTTGATATACTCCTTTGTCTTGGAAAGGAGGATAGGCACCTGAGCCGTATCATTCAGTTGATTATCCTCTATGATAAACGCCTCACCCTTTACAGGCTGGGTTTCGTACTTGGTCTTCACCGCACCTGTCTTCCCGTAGGTGGTATAAGAGGTAACCTGATAAGTACCGGCAGGCAACCATACGGTAGAATCGCAGTAAGCTGTACCTGTATCCATATACTTATCGTTCTCATTGTCAGGATTCTGATGCTCTTCGCTAGACTCCTTATATTTCACCTTCAGTTCAGGAAAGGTATAGGTCTCACGGGTAAAGAGGTTGGTTACGCTGACGTCAACGAGACGGATGTTAGAGAAGAGATACTCAGTACCACCGGCACGGGTCTTCTCCCACTCCTTCACGAGATTGAACTTCACCTTACCACGCTCCACAGTCTCCACCATAAGGTTCTGTACTTCCAGACCGCCACCTACTACAGTGAATGTTTCGCCGGCAGAAGAAGCCAGCAACTCCTCGTCTACCGCATCATAGAGATAGAAACCGATAACGGTGTAAGTACCCGAAGCGAGTTGCAGTTTTTCACTTCTCAGACCATACTCTGCATTCTCTGAATTATAAGAATTGAGCACCAGTGTCTGAGAGACAGTTGTACCGTTGTGCTCCATGACCACCTTGATTTTCTTGGCATCATCCAGTTTCTCAAGTTTGTCAAGGGCAGTAGCACGGGTAGCTCTAGAAGAAACCTTCTTGCTGAGCTTGAACTGCACATATCCGTATGTGCCGTCCCAGCCTCCGGTCTCATCATCCGAGCAACTTGTTGCTGCAAAGGTCAGGAGAGAGACCAAGAGCAACAAGAGTGCCTTTGAAAATATTTTCATTCTGTTCATTACTTTCTAATTTTTCTGATAGAAGTATGTTTCTTACTCATTCCCTCACCAGGAGATTCAACAACAAGAACCTTTACAGGAGTTCCGTTGTCCTTGAATACCATAAACATCGGAGTAGCAGCAGGAACATTTACGAAGAATATCCAGTTATTATTCATATCCATACTAAGCTCTGCATAAACATCATTTCCGTTGTTATCCTTAACTGTAAGATAGCCTGTCTCCATCATAGTGTTAGGGTCCCAATCCTTGATATTAGGATTAACTGTAAGAGAGCTTCCTACTCCTGACTGAGCGACATATATTTCGTCACCATTGTAGCCAAATTTTTCTGATATGATAGAACCATACGTTGATTTATCCTTCTTGCACTCTACTGGCAAGTAGTTCATCTCCAAGATTGTAGGCGCTGCAGACTGATCATCAGCAGAAGAGTTGGCCTCCTTCTGTACGACATCCATCAGGAAGTAGCGGTCGTAATCGCTCTTCACAGTCATGAAGTCTTCCTCCAGCATTCCGTCGGGTCCATTCTCCAGACTCTCGAATACGCTCTGTGGCAATGCATAGACCATGAACTCACGGCTTCCGCTGCCTAATGGAGCGACTGTGAGCTTCACATCACCCTTCTCACCCTGCAGTTTCACAGCACCAGATGTATCCTCGAACAGACCAGCTTCCTTTTTCTCGAAAACTACCAGCTGGTAAGCATCACCCAAGGTCTTGAGGGTGAAAGGAACAAAGTTGTAGAAGGTGAAATCGTTGGTATCACCACCATTCAGGCTAGAACCATTCTGAGTGAACACCTTACCATCGAGAGATACATTCCATACTGCCCACTGTGAAGAGGTTGGATAAGTAACATCCATGGTGCTGGTGGTCATACCATTATAGATAACAGGTATGGTTACAGCAGCCTTGCCATCCTCAGAAGTGAAGGTTATGGTGTAGTTGCGGTCCTTAGCGATGGCATACTTAGCACTTACGCCCTGATTCTCCTTGAAGGAAACTCCGCCTACAGCATCCTTGTTAGGTGTACCTACCAGGAAGCCGCCTTCCAAGTCTACCCAAGCTGGAGTATTGGTAACAGCAAAACGGAAGTTTGACTTTACGGTAAACTTGGTGTATACATTGTAACCTACAGTGATACCTGTCTCGGTGATATTATTGCCAGCCGCATCGAATACCTGCAACTTATGGTCGGCAGCCGAACGCTTAACCTCAGCGATGGCAACCTTCTGACCACCCATATTCAGGAAGAGCTGAGCCACGCTCATATCCTTGCTGGCATCATCATCAGTAATCTTAACCTTGATGGTCTGCTTGCCTGCAGTACCATTGAGTACGAAGGCGTCTGTTTTCTCGCCCTGCACCAGTTTACACCAGATTTTGTCTGAAGAAAGGCTCCAGCTCTCGTTGGCATCGAAGGTGAAGTCCAACTCAGCACCAGCTTCACCGGCGATAGTCTGTACCTGTGGGAACACAGGAGTTACGGCATCGTCATCGCTGGAACAAGCTGTGAACAGAGTCACTGATACCAGCGCCATCAATACGAGCCAATATTTTGAAATCAATGTTTTCATTTTCTTTTTATTCTACGATTAATATCCTTGTTCTTTCAATTTCTCTGCCTCTTCATCGCTGATCCATTCATACATGGTGATGAAGGTTCCTACGTTGCCGAATAATGAACCATCTTTGTTGTTTACACTCATAACAACATACTGCAATACATAGTTCTGGCAGGTGTTATAATAAGAGGTATACAGAGAAGGCTGGCTGATGCGCAACTTGCCGTCTCCATAGATGGTACCGAACGCCTCGCCGGTTTCACCGGCTATCTGGTCGTCCATCTCTACCTTTGGCTCAAGAATGTTCTTGGTGCTGAACTTCAACTTCAGGTTGTAGCCCTTATAGTAAACATCCTTCAGCAGAACGGTATTCTCCTCGCCTTCCACTACCTCTGTCTTGATCAGACGGTTGGTTACGTTGTTCAGATACTGGCTGTAGAATGTAGATGTTACCTTGCACCAGCCAGAGAAGTTGTGGATATCGAAAGGACAAGACTTCTGCATTACCACGTGGGCATAGTCCTTATAGAGATCTGTCCAGTTATACTTCTCCGGAATCACCAGTTTCAGGGTGAAGCCGAGTGAATCGGTCTTGCCGATGTTATCATAGATACCCTGAACCTTCACATTTCCTACCATCTCGCCCGCCTTGATTGTAACGGTGTTGTTGAGGATGCGGTAATGCTTACCCTCGATGGCATTGCTCTGCTTGTCTACTACCTCTACGCCGAAGGTGCGGTCGTAGTCAGCTTTTTCGGTTGCAGATACAGGCACATTGAAAACCTCATTGCTTTCCTGTACAGCATACTGATAGAGCGTATCAGAGAACATGATATGACTTGAACCAGCATAAGTGGTATAATCCTGTGAACAACTCACAAGAGCGATGAGTGCAGCTACGGCTGCCAAACATCCCATCATTATTTTCTTCATGATCTTCTCTTTATTTTATTTGTTACTTTCATTAGGCTGAATCTCAGAACCTGGTGCCTCAAGCTCATGCTGAGGAATTGGCCAGACAAAGAGAGGGTCATCCTTTTCAACCTTCAGACTGCTCTGCACGAAATTGGCAGCAGGCTGGTCGGCAGCCTTACGCTCAAATCCCTTGTGCCAGCGCTTGAGGTCGTTCAGACGGAAGCCTTCCATATAGAGTTCCTTCACGCGCTCTGCCTCGATTATCTTCATGGCGTTGCTCTCGCTCATCGAGGTGTTACCACCATATGAAGAGTAGCGGGCTGTACGCAAGGTAGAGATGTCCTTACCTGCCTTACCATAGTCCTCCTTCATGGCGTAAGCCTCAGCACGAATCAGATACTGCTCTGAGAGACGGAATACCATTGGCTGGTGAACATGCAGGATATTGTTGTTCAGGAATTCTGCATCGCCGAAATACTTGCTCAGCAAAGGCCATTGCAAACCATGCTCATAACCTGTTACACGGGTTGTGAAGATGGCTGCAGCACGGAGATCCTTGCTGTCGAATGAGTTGATGACCCATGTCTCAGGCACATAGTCTGGACGATAAGTTACGAAGTTGTAGTTATCGAAGATGGTACCCAGAGCACCGCCATAGCTGTTCACGGTAAAACCTACCTTCCAGATAGCCTCACGCGAATCACCATAGGTCCAGATATACTTATAATCGTTCACCTGGTTTGAATAGGTGTTGGAAGAAGCCTTCTCTAATGTATAATACTTACTGCCGATTACCTTAGATGCATACTTGATGGCATCATCATACTTGTGCATATATAAGGATACGCGCGCACGCAAGGCATGACAGGTATACTCGTTGAAGTAAATCTCGTTGTAGAGACTTCCTGTGAAGTCTTCGTCTACTTTCAGATATTCAGCAGCCTTGTCAAGATCTCTCAATACGAAATCGTATGATTCCTTCAGAGTGGCTCTCTTCTGTGGCTCATTGCCGTAATAGTGCTCTGTGAGTACAACGCCGAGTTCCTTCGCAGCCTGCTCATCGCTATCGTAAGCCTTGCAGAAACACTTGATCAGTTCTGAGTAAGCCAGGGCACGGGCGAAGTAAGCCTCGCCCTCATACTGCTCCAACTTATCAAGCTGCTTATCATCATTGGTTGCAGCCTTTACCTTTTCAACATTATCGAGCAGGAAATTGCATCGGTTGATCACATCATAAAGGTCGGCATATACCGCCTTGATGTCGGTGTTGGTAGCCTTGATATCTTTCCAACGGTAGATATCGCCATAGGCATTAGAGTAGCCCTTCACGCAGTACACGAAGTCTGCCTGCAGATCTGGCAGGATTGTCAGATTGCCCGAATAGAGGGCGCTGCTCTTGAAACTGTCGTAGATACCGTATACCAGCTTGTCCATGTCGTCCACCGTGTTGATAGCCTGGTCCATGAGGATAGAATCCTCAGGATACTTATCAAGACAGGAAGACATAGAGAGGGCTAGGATTCCCGACAGGATGTATGTCTTTATATTTTTGATATTCATTTTTTTTCCTTTCTTGGTTAGAATTGCAATTCAACACCCAGAGTAAACTGGCGTGATGCCGGATACTGTGCCTGGTAAATATTGGATGAAACCTCAGGATCCAGACCGTTGAAACCGGTTACGGTGAAGAGGTTCTGTGCCTGACCATAGATTCTGACCATAGAGAAGAAGTTGGTCTTGCGCAACAGACTCTGTGGCAATGAATAGGACAGACTGAGATTCTTCAGACGGAGGAACGATGCATTCTCCAAGAAGCGATCGTCGAGCTGGGTTACCTCGCCCCAACGTGGGATATCGGTAATGTCGCCTGGCTGCTTCCAGCGGTCGTACAACAGACGGTTTGACTGGTTGTAAGCAGTACCGAAGGTTATACCGCTCTCCTCGAAGTAACGGTCGTTGTTAATCACGTAGCGTGTACCAATCCAGCTGAACTGGGCAGAAAGCTGCAAGCCCTTCCAACGGAAGCTTGTACCGAAACCGCCCATCCAAGGTGCATCATAGGTCTTGCCTGTCATCACCTTGTCGCTCTCACGGAACTCGTTGGTCACGTTGCCGTTCTTGTCATACCAGAGCTGCTCACCATTCGCTGGGTTCACACCGGCATAACGGTTCAGGAAGAACTCGCTTACTGAGTGACCTACCACATACTTCAAACCGGTGGTTGAGTTTACATACTCGGTTACACTGTTATAGAGTTCCTTCAATCGGTTCTGGTTGTAAGATACGTTGGCACTTACATTCCAGGTGAAGTCGCGTGTGCGGATTACATCACCGTCAGCACTCAGCTCGATACCCTTGTTAGCCATCACACCTACGTTCTTCCAGCGATAGCCCTCGCCGGTTACGGTATAAGACTCAGGAACGCGCATCAGCATATTAGAGGTACGCTTGTAGTAAGCCTCGAAGCTGAAGTTGATTCTGTCGAGGAAGCCCAAACGGAGGGCGAAGTTGTTTGCCCATGTTGACTCCCAACCCAATTCCTCGTTACCACTCTGTGATGGATAGAAACCGGCAGTATTATCGTAGTTGGCACCACCCGATACCAGAGCCAGGTGATAATAGTTAGGAATCTCAGAGTTACCCGATGTACCGGTACTTACGGCAATCTGGGCTGTGCTGAGCCACTTCATATCCTTCAGCCAGTCGGTCGACTTCACGTTGTACATGAAACCGAGCGACCAGAATGTACCCCAGCGATGATCCTTACCGAAACGTGAAGAAGCATCAGTACGCAGAGAGAAATCGGCATAGTAGAGCTCCTTATAGTTATACTCGCCACGCATGAAGAATGACAGGTAAGAATAATCAGAAGATGAATCTGCCCAGCGGCTGGCACGTGTACCTGATGATACGTTGGTCAGGAGATCGCTGGTCTGACCCTTGGAATATACCTGGAAACCATCTGAGTGGAAATTGACAGCCTCCTGACCCAGCATCACGTTGAACGAATGGATATCGTTCAGAGTGAAACGGTAGTTAGCCGTAGTAGTCTCTGTCAGGTTGATGGCATCGCTGCTCTGGCGTGCCGCAGTACCCTGTCCGTGATTTGAAGAGAGACTTGGGAACGACTGGAGGAATGCTGTAGAATGGGTGAAATCGACACCAAACTGAGTACGGATAGTCAGATTCTCTATCGGATAGATTTCAGCATACATGGTAGAGAGCACCTTATATTTCTTGTTCTTGATAGGATTCAAGCCCATGTAAACGATAGGGTTCTCGCTGGTTCCAGCCCAGTTGCCTGCTGAAAGTGAAGCCAGACTGCCATCCTTTGCGTATGGATTCCAGTAAGGCAGCATGAATCGGCATGCTGAGATAGGAGTAACGGTAGTATAGCTACCGTCGTCAGCCTGCTGAGCCTCCTCATAGGCAGCCATGGTGTTGGTACCTACCTTCAACCACTTGCTAGCCTTTACATCTGCATTGGTGCGGATGTTGTAACGGCGGAAGGTTGAATTCTGTGCGATACCGTCCTGATCGTAGAAACCACCAGAAACATAGTAGTTCAAGCGGTCGGTAGCACGGTTGATAGAGAGTTCGTAGCTCTGCAGCGGAGCGCGGTCGTTGAACACCTCGTCCAGCCAGTTTACGTTTACTCTTGAAAGGAGATTGTAATCCTTACCTGTATCCAGACCTACTTCTTTCTCAAACTGGATACGCTCATCGGTATTCATCATTTTCCAGTTGGTCTGTGCCAACTCAGAGAAACCATACTGTGCACGGAGCGTAATCTTCGCCTTGTCCATTGACAAGCCTCGCTTGGAAGTGATGACAACCACACCATTGGCAGCACGTGCACCATAGATAGAGGTAGAAGAGGCATCTTTCAATACAGAGATACTTTCGATGTCGTTAGGACTCAAAGTATTGAAATCAGAACTTGAGATTGGCACGCCGTCGAGGATAAAGAGTGGCGACTTTCCGGAGTTGATAGAGTTGGTACCACGGATTTGGAAGGTAGCCGCCTTGCTAGGTTCACCCGAAGAAGAGATGACCTGCAAACCAGTACTCTGTCCCTGCAAAGCTTGGTCGAAGCTTGCCGCCGGCACATTTTCTATCTTTTCAGACTTTACGGCAGACACGGAACCCGCAATGGTTCCCTTCTTTCTCACGCCATACGCCACCACAACCACTTCATCCATCATCTTGGAATCCGAAGCAAGGGTGATGTTGAGCGTATTTGTCTGCGCTTTCACAACGTGCTTCTGCGTAACGCAACCCACATAAGAGTAGGCAAGCGTAGCCTTCGAAGCACCCTTAATTTCGATGGTATAGTTACCGTCAATATCGGTCACTACGCCATTTGATGTTCCCTCTTGCATAATGGTCACACCAATCATCGGTTCGTTGTCTTCAGCAGACACGACTGTACCCTTGACGCTGAAACTCTGCGCCAAGACCGATTGGATAGACAACAATACAAGTGAGACAAGTAAAAGAGTTAATCTTCTCATCCTTGTTTGTTTCAAGTTTATTAATTAATAATTATAATTTTTTTCTTATTTTTTTCTCGTTTGGTAAAAGCCGAAAGCACTCAGGGCGACACTTCGCCCCTCCATTTATACATTCTTTCACTAATATGCACGCATGGAAATACCTATTTAACTTAAATCGGTGCAAAATTACGAATATTTTCTTATTTGCCCAAGATTATCGCTTAAAATTTAAATGTTTGATATGAAATATTTATGTTTTTTAGCATATTTGCTCATAAATTTAGTTAATTGTCGATTTTTTGTCACATCCGATTACAGTTTGCAAAAACAAGTTCAATACACACTTTTTTTTGTTTCTATGCAGCCGTTTTCATAAAGCTGAAATTACGTCCCGACGTAGCTTGTACTACGTCGGGACGTATCTTTTGCTGTGTCGGGACGTAGCAAATGCTACATCGGGACGCATTTTTTACTGCATCGGAACGTATTTTATCAGCTGACGCAAGTAGCTCAGTCAGCTGACGCAGATATCTCGACAAGCCGAAGGATACATTTACCTCTTCACCTTCATATATTCCGTAGGAGTCATGCCATACTCCTTGGAGAAGCATTTGGAGAAATAACTGCTGTTGGAAAAACCAACGGTATACATCACCTCGGAAACACTGAACTTGCCCTGGCTCAGGAGCTCGGCAGCACGGCTCATACGCATCTCACGGATATACTCTACAGGCGTACGGCCCGTTATCGCCTTCGTCTTGCGATACAGCTGTTTGCCACCTATGCCTATCACATCCTGCAACATCGAAACGTTGAAGTCGGAATCAATCATGTGCTTCTCTATCGCCTCATCGATTTCTTCGAGCAGACGCTTGTCTGCCCCATCCAACTCGCTGATATCTACAATCTTCTTTTCCTCTTCAGAAGATTCTGAGCGTGCAGGAACTGGTTCTGAAGATGATGACTCTGGCTCAGATACAGGCGAAGCGGATAACCCAGTAGAAACAGAAGATGACACCTCAGGTATCTTCACATTCAGGTAGCGGACCATCAGAGCTGTCACCTCATCAAATGAATGATGAGCTACGGCAGCCTTCAAATCTTCCGTCAGACGGTTGAAGAAGTCCATACGCATCTGTACCTGCTCCAACACCTCAGCCTTCTGCTTCTGGGCATCAGCCAGTTTCTTTCGCAGAAAATACCAGCTTACCAGCCATGCCACAAACACGATGAGTGCCGTGATATAGAAGAGCTTGCACCACCATGAGAGATACCAAGGCGGCAGGACGGAGATGTCGAGCGAATAAACCTCGGCAGCTATCTTGCCTTCACCATCCACGGCATGAACCGTAAGATGATAATCGCCATAAGACAAACCATTGTAGGTGATATCGATATTGCCGGAGTTCAGATAATGCCAGTCGTGGTCGCTGCCTTCGAGTTTGTAAGCATAAACGGCTGAAGGATGATCAGCAAAAGGAAGGTCGGTGAGCTGCAAGGTGAAGTTGTTCTCATCACTCTTCAGTTTCAGGATTTCTCCACGCTCCTCACGAGCCTGTCCGTTTACGATGATTCCAGCCAGCATCAGGCGGGTAAACTGCTTAGGCTTCTGTGCTACATCGGAACTGATTGCCACATAGCCGTCATTGCCGCCCATCATTACCTCATGAGTCTGTCTGCTGTAACAGATGTTGAGCGGCGCAACAGAAGGAATCATGAAACGCTGGCTCTCGCCCTGTGGATTGATTACGCAGCATTCATTGCCCGATACCACCCATATCTTGCCTTCCACATCGCACATGGTACTTACCTTGCCACCAATCTGCCATGTCTTGGAAGAAAAGCTGTTACCCAGCACAGAACCGGCTGCATAATAACAGGTTACCGAACTGTTATCACCCATCCAGATATTGCCCTTGCTGTCTGCCATCAGATAGTTGACAACATCTGAGTTAGCTACCTGCACCACCTTCATATCGTTCGGATTGATGCAGTCGAGACGGGTATAGGTAGAAACCCAAATCCTACCCTTTCCATCCATCACCATCTGACCTACATGCAGACCAGAGAGCGCATTCTTTCCCTTGTCAGAGAAATGCCAGTCGGCTATGGTCTTGCCGCTCAGAAGAGCCGCCTTATCCATCACGAAAACACCGCCCTGATAAGAACCCATCCATATCCTGCCCTTCTTGTCCTGGAGAATATCGTAAGCCCAGGCAGTAGAATACTTGCCACTCTTATCGTAGACGATGAAGTTGCGCATCTGACGGGAACTGCGGTCATAGAAGTTGATGCCATGGTCGGTACAGATCCATACATCGCCGTCATGGTCTTCATAAATCTTGCGTACACGGTTATGACTCAGCGGGAAGGCAGAGCTGTTCTGCTTGTACCATGCCACATTCTGATAACCTTCAGCATTCCGGGTGAAATGAATCAGTCCGTTGGTACCGCCCATCCACCATTCGCCGTTACGGGTCTGGAGCATGGCATGGAGACAGTTGCCCTCACCCGACATCGTAATCTTATCGAGCGATACATAGCGGTAATAGGTATGGGTAGTGAGACGGGAGAGTCCATTGTCAGTACCCACCCATACATTCTGCCATTTATCTACAAAGCAAGCCCAGACGATGTTGTTAGGAATAGAAGCATCATCGCGGGAATCGTGGATATAATGGGTGATGGCATTGGAGAGTGCCATCTGATAGAGTCCGTTATCGGTTCCGATATAGAGATTGCCGGCAGCATCTGTAGAAAGACATTTGATGGAATTGCCGTTCAGAGCTGGAATCTGTGAGAAGTTCCTGAGCTGCAGATCGGCACAATAGAGAGCGCCCTCGGTACCAATCCAGTAGCATCGGCGCTTGGCATCATAGGCGAGCGCATTGACCAGCGGCTGTTCTCCGGCACGGAGCGGAATCAGTCTGCTGCCGAGACGCAGACCAGCAAGCGAACCTACGAGCAAGCCTCGCGGAGTAGAGAGCAAGGCATAGACATCGCCACCGAAGTCAGTCTTACCACCCTTGATATCGAGCACACGGAGTTCCTTCAGCTGCTTGCGCTTCGCCTCATCGGCAAAAGCCTTCATGGCTGGTGTTTCGGCATATTGATAAGATTGCGTATCGAATTTCAGGATGCCGTTGCCAGTAGCCAGATAGAGCATCCTGCCCTCGAAACCGAGCGCATTGACACGCGTATTGCTGAATGTATGTTCCTGAAAATGGCGGTAGCCATGATAACCATCATAGCTGTAAAGACCGTTGTCGGTTCCGAGCCATATCATTCCATCACTGTCCTGGGTAATGGCACAAACGGACTGAGCACCTTCAAGGGAGGTGTTGACGAAACGCTGCGCATGGATGGCGAGCGAAACAAAGAGCATAGCAATTGCCATGCTGATGCGGTTTATAGGTTCTTTTGACTTCTTCATGTGTGCAAATTTACACAATATTCATGATAACGCCAAAAAATATCGGAGAAAATTCAAAAAAAAAAGAATCCCCTGGGAAAAATAGCCGCTGCTATTCCCAGAGGATCCGATATAAACTATATACTTTATAACCAACTGAAATCTGTCTCAGTCTTCTTATATTGCCTGGAGCGTAATCGACTTTTCGATATTTCGCTTGCTGTCTTTTACCTTCAGGATGATGTCGCCCTTCTGCTTGCTGCTCTGTACGATGACAACGAGTTTGCCAGAGAAGAGTTTCATCTGTGGCTGGGTGAACGGTTCGAGCGATGTGGCATCGCCGTTGCAGGCTGCCTTGAAAGTGCCGGCACCACTCACCTCGAAGGTCAGTTCGTCATCGGCAAGCGGACATTCATTGCCGTCCTTATCCTGCAGACTCACGGTGATGAAGGCAAGGTCGTTGCCATCGGCATTCAGCAGCACATTGTGCTCATCGGTACAGCCTTCTACCATGCAGGCAATAGGCTCATGATCAGGTGTTTCTACGCTGAACTTCATCTGTGCAGGCTCGCCGGCAGTACGCTTCACGTCCTCACCAACCTTTTCGCCATACTGGTTGTAAGTAACCACGCGAATCTCACCCGGTTCATACTTCACATTGTTCCAGCGCAGACGGTAGCGGTCCAGACGGCTTGACTTGTCCTTGCGCACTCTGCCCTGGCTCTTGCCGTTGACGAAAAGCTCGCCTTCCACACCATCGGTATAGCAATATACAGGGGTAACCTGTCCTTCCCTGCCCTTCCAGTTCCAGTGAGGAAGAAGATGGGTAGTATGCTGCTGCTCGTTCCAGCGGGCACGATACATATAGTAGCGGTCCTTTGGAAGTCCGGCAAGGTCGCAGATACCGAAGTAGCTGCTACGACTTGGCCAGTAGGTATCGTAAGGAGTCGGCTCGCCCAGATAGTCGTAACCGGTCCATACAAACTCACCGATTACCCAACTGTAGTCATCCTGCATCTTCCAGTCATCATCAGGAAGATTGCTCCAGGAACAGTATTCGGTATCATAGCTTGAGCACTGACCATCAGGATAGGTAGCCTTATCACTTACCACTACCGGGAACTTGTATACGCCACGGGAACTGACCGTAGAGGCGGTTTCAGAACCGAGGAGGAATCCCTGAGGCAACTGCTCGATATTCTTATAATATTTATGTACGCGATAGTTGAAGCCCGGTACATCCATGGTCTGGGCAAAGCCGCTCTTCAAGGCATCTTCTGCCTTATCCATACCCTGGGTTACAGGGCGGGATGGGTCGTACTGATGACAGATATCCTGCAGACGCTTAGCAATCTGCACACCCTCCTTGCTCCACTGTTCAGGAATCTCGTTGCCGATGCTCCACATTACGATGCTAGGATGATTGCGGTGGTGCTTCACCAGATTGGTCATATCCTTGTCGCTCCATTCCTTGAAGAACTTGGCGTAGCCATTCTTGCACTTAGGATAAATCCACATATCGAAGCTCTCTGCCATTACCATCATGCCGAGTGAGTCGCAGATTTCCATCTGCATGGTAGAAGGCATGTTGTGGGCTGTACGGATGGCGTCGCAGCCCATCTCCTTCATCGTCTTGATCTGACGGATGAGTGCCGCCTTGTTCTCTGCTGCTCCCAGCGGACCGAGGTCGTGGTGCAGGCAGACACCCTTGATTTTTCGGGTAATGCCATTGAGTTGGAAACCATTATTCTTGGATACCGAGATGGTACGGATACCGGTCTTCAGCGTCTGGACATCAGCTACCTTCTTGCCTTCATATCGGGTTAACTTCACCTGATAGAGGTGTGGAGATTCCGGCGACCAAAGCTGAGGATTCGCCACCTTCAAGGTAGTCTTGATTTCAGGGGTTGCACCCTTAATGGTCTGCTCGGCCACCTTGGTACCAGCCTCATCAAGCAAAGCGATGACCGTCTTGCCCGACTTACCAATCTTTCCTTCCAGCAAGGCGTTCACCTCTACTTCGGCTTCCTGCTTATCAGCCTTCAGGTTACGGACGAAGGTATCCCAGGTAGAGAAGTTCTCGTTGCCGTAAAGTTCCACGGACACCGGACGGTAAAGACCGCCGCCTGGATACCATCGGCTGCTTTCCTCTACATTGTTGAGATGAACCTCTATCAAATTGCTCTTGCCAAACTGGATGAAAGGAGTGATGTCAATGCGGAAGGCATTATAGCCGTAAGCCCACTTGCCAGCCTCCTTGCCATTCACGCAAACCACCGGCTGGCTCATGGCACCATCGAATACGAGGACGGCACGCTTGTAGCCCTTAGGAGCTGTCCATTTCATCTGATACATGCCCTCGCCTATCCAAGGCAGCGCACCCGAACGGCCCGACTTCTCTGTCTTTTCCTTTTCGCCATTCTGCTCGATGGCCACCATCTGCAAGTCCCACTTCTTGTCGAAAGGACCCGAGATAGCCCAATCGTGAGGAACAGCTACCTGCTGCCACGCCTTGCCATCACGGGAGAAGTCCCATGATGACAGGTTGATAACCTTTCTGCTCTGCGCCTGACACAGCGTAGTGAGGGCCAGGGCAAGAGTCATGAAAGTAATGCTTCTCTTGATCATATTGCTATTTAATATTCTTATTTATATGCATCAAATACGGCAGTTGGTTTGCCGCTGTTGTCGAACGCTCCCTTGGTATATGCCTCCCAACCCAGAGTGACATAGTTGGCTGGCTTCCAGTTGTTGTAAACTTCCGGTTCCCAATAGAAGATACCCTCGCAGGTAGAGATTGCCTTGCAGCCATCCACCATCTTCTTCATCAATGGCGCAGCCTGGTCAGAACCCCACCACATACCGATTTCAGAGATGATGACGTCCTTGCCATACTTGGAAGAAAGAGTCTGGATGTTAGAGAGACAACTCTCTGCATAACTCTGCCAGTTATCATCTTCCGGATAAAGAGACAGTCCGATGACATCCCACTTTCCACCATTGTCCTTCAGCTTATCGTAGAGCCAGGTAAGTCCACCGAGGTCCTGACCCTTATCTACATGCACGATGACTTTTGCCTTAGGATAAACTTCCTTTACAGCATCATAACCGGCGTTGATATAAGCAGCAAAATTGGCTGCATTCTTAGATACCTGACCGGTTACAGCCTCATCGCTATTCCAGAGCATTCCGTCGCGGGTTTCATTACCCACCTGCACCCACTCTACGTTGGTTACACCTCTATCCTTCAGGGCTGTCAACACATCCTTTGTATGATCAGCCACAGCCTGTTTCATCTGTTCGGCAGTATAGCCCTGCCATGCAGCAGGAACTTTCTGGTTGCCCGGGTCAGCCCAGGTATCAGAATAGTGGAAGTCAATCATCAGACGGAAGCCGAGCTGCTGAGCTCGCCAAGCCTTGGCGATGACATCATCCTTGCCACACCAGCCACCTTCCGGATTTACCCAGACACGCAGACGGATGGAATTGGTTCCCTCTTCGCGGAGGAGTTTCATGCATTCTGTAGCCTTGCCATTCTGATTATAGAATTTCACACCATCCTTCTCCATCTCTGTGAGCCAACTTACATCGGCGCCCTTGGCGAAGCCACTCATATCGTATGTCTTCTCCTTTTCAGGAGTGGTATTATCATCATTGCTGCAACTCGTGCCCGTGATAGAAAACAAGAGTGCTGAAGCCAGCAATATGGCTTTTCCAAATATATTCTTCATTGCTATTTTTCTTATTAATTATTCATATTTCCATGTCATGGTGTTGAGGTCAGCGGTAACGGTAACTTCACCACCAGTTACATCATCCTTGAACCAAATGTCCCAACAGTCACTAGCTGTTGACAATTTAAAAAGATCGCTTGGATCAGAACCATACCAAGTCTGCTTGTCGTCCTTGTTTTCACCTACGAAGATAAACCGGAAATTCTCCCAAGCTGTTGGCTTGTACTTGCAGGTATAAACGCCATCACTCACCTTGTTCATCACGGCAAGAAGGGTGTTACCATCCTTAGAGAACATACAGAGGGTATTGCTAACCTCTGGCTCTGGAGTTGTCTGGTCGCCCTCAACGATGGTGTATTCCAGCTGGCTGTGCTCACCAACTTTCACGGTTACGGTATAAGTACCAGCCTTGGCAATATTTACACTTCCAGCTGTTGCAGCATCTGTCATTTTGCCATCAGCCAAAGTATAGTTCATGGTCTTCACCACAGCTGCAGCATCTTCTGTACCTGTATCCTTGCTGTACTCTGCACCTGTTGCTACGATGCTAATTGGAGTATTATCGGCTGCGGTTGTAATCACCTTGGTCCAAGCATAGTTAGGAGCATCATAGGTCATATCTTCACCATTCAACTGCATCGACTTGATGTAAGTTGGCTTAAGTTCCTTAGCTTTTGTATCAAGAACTGTATAATAAATACCTGTCTGACCTGGGAACCAGATGTTCCATGCAGACTCAGTATTATCCATTTCGTACACATGGTTATCCTGTCCTACATTACCCCAAATGGTACCATCATTTTCCTTACCCCAGATATGGAACCAAGAAGAGGCATTCATATAGCCAGAATAAACTCCATCAGAATTAGGAGAATAGAGTTTGGTCAGAACTTGATCCTTTTTCTCATTCAGGATATTGATGTAGCTCATATCAATGAGGTATGGAGTAACCTTTACCTGGCAGACATTGCTGTAAGCGGCATCAAGATTGGCACCCATCTGACTCTTGATACGGAAATAAAGAGGTGAACTCACATCAGGAGACAAGCCGAGATCCTTGGCTGCAGCATTGAGATCAGCACCGGTGAAAGCCTTGGAAAGGTCGGTTACGGTGTATTCCTTTACTGATGCGAAATCTTCTGAGGCGGATGCCTGCAGATAAGTCTTCAACACTCCGCTGCCCGCAGGCTTGGTTTCATCGCTCGAAAACAAGGTAGGATTCTGCCAAGCCAACGAGAGGACAACGTCCTTACTGTTATCTACAGACAGCTTCACATCGGATGCCGATGCCATCAGATCGGATGCCTTGAAGCCATCCAGATATATCTTGTCGCCACTCTCGTCGCAACTCACCAGGGCGGTGAGTGCGCAGAGAAGCATCATCAAGTTTCTAAATATCTTTTTCATTCTTTTATCCTATTAATAGTTGTCGTTATGAAGATTTGGATTGGCGGTAAGCTCGGTGTTAGGGATTGGATAGATGTTGTACTTGCTATCCACTGCCTGTCCGTCGTGGACACCACCCTTCCACTGCCAGATGTACTTATTAGTAGTAAACTGACCATAGCGAATCAGGTCGGTACGGCGATAACCTTCATGATAGAGTTCACGGGCACGCTCATCGAGGATGAACTGAAGGAAGGCATCGTCATCAGCAAAGTTGCTTGCCCATACATCAGAAGCATGAGAGCGCTCACGAAGCTGGTTGATCCAATAGATAGCACCCTGCTTGCGGGAAGCAATCACGTCAGGATCTGCAGCATCACTACCACCAGCCCAGTTATCCCAGTCATTATGCAGACGAACCACGCACTCGGCATACATCAGATAGACATCAGCCAAACGGAAGAGAGGGAAATCGGTATCCACACCTGCATCTCCTGTATTGGATGCAGTGGTTCCATCATCCTTCAGGTTACTCCATTTCTCAGAAAGATAGCCGGCGGTTTCATCGGTCATGCTGGTTACATCCTTGCTCTGACCATTGGTGAAGAACTTGCAGCGCTTGTCGCCACTGCCGTCAATATCGGTCTGGGTAAACTTATCCACGAACTCAGGACGGAGACGGAACTCGCTCCAGCCACTGGTAGCACCGAAATCGGCAACATTCTGGTTGGCATTCGACATACTCAACTGTCCACACACCAAGTAAGTGGAAGAACCCCAGCTTACTGTATGCTCTGCACTTACTGGCAAGGCGAAGATAATTTCGTTGGTACGCTTGTCGTTATCAGCATTGAAGAGCTTGCTGTAATCAGACTCCAAAGAGTAGCCCATATCCATCACCTTCTTACAAGCCTCCATGCACTCGGCATACTTGGCAACGCCGGTATAAACCTCGCTGTTCAGATAAAGCTTGGCAAGCAAGGTATAGGCAGCACCCTGAGAAGCCTGACCGTAAGGACAGGTGGATGCAGGAAGCATATCACCTACACAATCCTTCAACTCGCTCTCGATATAATCGAATGTCTGCTGAGGAGTATAACGAGGAGGAATGTAGCTGCCCACAGGGTCGTTCTCTGTCACCATCGGAATGTTGCGATAGAAATCGAGGGCATGGTAATAGAACAGAGCGCGCATGAAGCGGACTTCTGCCTTATACTCCTTCATCTTCTCTGCATCAGCACCCGAGAAATTGGCATTATTGGCATTGCGCAGGAACTCGTTGCAAAGGGCGATGTTGTAGTAGATACGATAATACATATCTGATACCCACGCATCGTTGGCATCCCATGAAAGATAGGTCAGGCCGGTGGTCTGCTCACCTGTCAGCCAGGTAGAGGCAAATTCATCGGTACCACACTCCTGCATATTGATAAACATACGCATGTAATCGAAACCACTGCCGGCGTTCAATACGGATTCCATATCCTTATTATCGCCGCCCTTACCCTGACCACTAGTCACCATGGCAGCATAAATCTTACCCAGCACAGCCTCGTAATTGGCAAGCGAGGTATAAACATCCTTAGAGGTTGTCTCTGTATGAGGATATTGGTCGAGATCGGAAACACAGCTGGTTGTGCCTGTCAGCACCGCTGTTCCCATCATCATACTATATAATATATTCTTAAGTTTCATTGTTATCTGTTTTGATTGTTAGAACTGAAGTCCGAGGCTTACTGAGTAAGTGCGAGGACGTGGATAGAATGAGTTGTCCATTCCGTTTGGCACCTCAGGATCTGTACCTGAGTAACCGGTGATGGTGAATACATTCTGTACCATTGCAGATACGGTGAGCGAAGCCCACTTGTTGATCTTGCCTACATTGTAACTCAAACTCAGGTTGTCGAGTTTCAGGAACGAAGCATTCTCTACGTAGTAATCAGAGAGATACTGACGGGTCTTGAAACCAGTCTTCAGGAAACTGGTGTTGAGGTTGTTGAGCTGTGAGTTGTTGTAACTTACTGTCTCGAAAGCACCTGTACTCATACCCATTCCGTTGTATACATAGTTGTCGATGTTGGCACGGAAACTCATACCGAGTGTCAGCTGCTTGTATCTCAAAGATGTGCTCAAGCCCATGATGTACTTAGGGGCTGGAGAATGATAGCGGTAGAGATCTGACTCATTGATTTCGCCATCGTTGTTGAGATCGGCATAAGCGCCCTCGATTGGCTTGCCTGTCTTAGAGTCGTAGAGCTGATGATATACATAGAACATGTATGGCTCATATCCCTCAGAGAGTACCTGGAACTGGTAAGCATCGATAGATGGACCTACCTTCACGTTGGTCTGGCTTCCACCCTTTATCAATGAAAGGTTCTTCACCTTCATGTTCTGCCAGGTAAAGTTGTAGCTCAGATTCCACTCCCAGTCCTTGGTCTGGATAGGGGTTGCATTCAGAGAAACCTCAATACCCTTGCTGTCCACATTACCTACGTTGGTAAGGATAGTCTTTGAGAAGTTGGTACCTGCTGCTGTTGGTACTGATGCCAACAGGTCCTTGGTCTTGCGGGTATAGAAATCGATGGCACCACCGATACGGCCATCCAGAAATCCGAAATCGAGACCGAAGTTCCAGGAGGTTGTAGTCTCCCACTTCAAGTCTGATACGTATGCCTCAGGACGGTAAGTATTGATATACTGTCCGTTGATGAATGCTTCGGTACCTGCCACGCTGTAGGTATAAACCGGCAGATAGTTGTAGTTGCCGATACCTTCCTGCTGACCGGTAACACCATAGCTGGCACGGAGTTTCAAGTTAGAAAGTACCTTCTGATTCTTCAACCAAGGCTCTTCTGTCAAAGTCCAGCCCAAAGCAACAGATGGGAAAGTACCCCAACGGGTATCCTTAGAGAAACGGGAAGATGCGTCTCGACGAACGGTAGCCGTCAGGAGATACTTTCCATCGAATGAATAGTTGATACGTCCGTAATATGACAACATTACATGACGGTAATCTGATGCCTTTACGGTTGACAGGTTTGTGCCTGCCGCACTTTTGGTATAATAAAGAGGTGTAGTACTCTTCCAGTACTGGTAGTCGTAACCGGCTGTCAGATCTACATTACTCTTGATATCTTCGAAATATTTTGCATAGTTGGCATAGAGGGTAAGCAAGCGGTTCTCGTTCTTCTGAGGACCATACTTGTAATCGCTACCGCCCAAAGACTCATCCTTGTTGTAGCTCTGTGCTGCGTAGGCAGGAACATAAACGGTTCCGTCGCCCTTGGCATAGTCAGCACCCACGGTAGCATGGAGCTTGAGGTCTGGCAGGAAATGAACCTTGTAATCTACATCCATCGAACCGATGAAGCGGCTTACCTTACTCTTTGAATCATACAGATCAACCAGACCGCGAGGGTTTCTTACACCCGCATTCACTGGATAGCCATCAGCATCGAGTGCCTCATTATAGCCACCATACTTGTCGTTACCGGAATAAACCGGGATGGTTGGGTTGAATGTGGCAGCTGCCCATACGGCACCACCATTATTGAATGAGTTGTTATTGAGCGTTCCCTTGGCGTTGATGGTCAACTTCAGGTGATCCTGGAAGAAGCTAGGAGTCAATACCACGTTACCTGTCCAGCGCTCTACATTGTCTTTGCGAACCAGACCGCTCTGGTTGTAATAGCCTACAGACACACGGAATGGCAACCACTTGTCGATGCTGCCGCTCACGCTGAGGTTATTATCTGTACCGAAAGCTGTGCGGTAAACCTCATCGTTCCAATCGGTATTGGCTGTACCGAGCAATGACTTTTGGTTATCTGTACCAAACTGGTTGATGACATTCACGAATTCATCACGACTCAGCATATCTACCATCTGCGCACGGGTCTGCAAACTGTTGGTGGTATTGAAGTTCACCTTTACAGCACCCTGCTGTCCCTTCTTGGTGGTAATGATGATGACACCGTTAGATGCACGGGAACCATAGATGGCTGTAGAAGAAGCATCCTTCAATACAGTCATGCTCTCGATATCAGAAGGGTTGATCATGCTGAGGAAGTTGCTGCTGTTACCCGAGATACCACCCTGCTCCAATGGCACACCATCAAGCACGATAAGAGGGTCGTTGCTGGCATTAAGAGATGCACCACCACGCACACGGATGGTACTACCGGCAGAGGCAGAACCACTGTTGGACATAATCTGTACACCCGAAACCTTACCGTTGATCAACTGTTCTGGAGAAGAAACGAGACCTTTATTAAAGTCCTTCGATTTCACGGTAGCTACGGAACCAGTCAGGTCACTCTTTCTTGCCGTACCATATCCGATGACCACGACATCAGCCAGCGCCTTGCTGTCAGATTCGAGTTTCACCTTCATATTGTCTGAGATAGAAAGTACCTTATCAATATAACCGATATAAGATACCTTGATCTTCTTGGCTGAAGAAGATACCTGAAGACTGAAGTTACCGTCAAAATCAGTAACTGTACCGCCCTTTTCGCCTTCCACCATGACAGTGGCGCCAATCAGAGCCTCACCATTCTGCGCATCTGTCACCTCACCTTTGATGGTTCTTGTCTGCGCCATGAGTTGCAGACATCCGATGACGAACAATGCCACGAGAAGCAAACTTCTCTTTGCTAAATTCTGGATTGCGTTCATTGTTTTACTTTTAGGTTGCGTTTAAAATTGTTTTCGGTTGCAAAAGTAGGGAAAAGAGAAGAAAACAGCAGATAGATTTAAGACAAAAATAAAGAAAAAACGGACAAAAGCAAATCTTTATCTAGCTTTTGTCCGTTTTGTCATTAAAGAGACAGGAATCTTTAAATCAGTTCTATACCTTTACTCTTTAACAGGTACAAGTTTAGTACTGCCACCTTCTGTACCATCAGTAGAACCACCAGTCTCGCCGCCTCCGGTAGAGCCACCTTCGCCAGAAGCATTGCTCTCACCGAACACCTTAACAACACCAGAAGTATAAGCGTCAAGAATGCTTGCCAAAGCAGGCAATGGCTGCTGGTGACCATTTGTTATACTGAAGAACAACATTGTCGCCATCAAAGGTAATCTCTGAGACAGTCTTTTCTATGATCTGACCATCAATCTTTATCGTCTGTTTGCTGCCGGCAAATACTGCCGTAGACAACATTCCAGCCAACAATAACAAATAAGCTTTTTTCATTTTAACGAATGTTTGTTAGATTATTTTTTTGGTTTGTTTTTGAATTTTACAATGCAAAAGTAGTGAAAAAATAGCTATTATAAAACATCCTGGCGCATTTTCCTTACGCAAACGTTTGCACAAGTATAAAATAAACTTTTTAAAAAGGGCATAAAAAAAAAAGACTGAATCCTGTTACGAAGATTCAGTCTCATAAAGAAGTGGTACCACCAGGAATCGAACCGGGGACACAAGGATTTTCAGTCCTTTGCTCTACCAACTGAGCTATGGCACCAACTTTCACAAATCGCGATTTATCATTTGCGGGTGCAAAGGTAATACTTTTTTCTGGTTCCTGCAAATTTTTCGGGAAATTTCTTTCAAAAAAAGATAAAAAAGTCTATTTTTGTTGGTATTATCCATTATTTAATGTACCTTTGCAGCAGATATCGGGATTTAGCGCAGTTGGTAGCGCACGTCGTTCGGGACGATGAGGTCGCTGGTTCGAGTCCAGTAATCCCGACCAAAAGCCGTCAGATGTGCCGTAAACACTGAGGATTTACCTTGGTCGTGGCCAAAATGGTCGGTACAATTTCGGTATCATTCCTATACAAATTATTAAAAATAGGCTGTATCTGAAAAAAATTAAGATATGGCTAAAAAAAATTATGCTCCAAATTCGAATGACACAATTCTTAGCAGTGTCATTGGCTGGAAACCTCCAGTTTTGCATCAGAAATCAGAATGTTATATCTCCTTCTTGGCGTTTGATCCAGGAGTCAACCGCATGAGAAAGAAAAAAATTATGCTTGACCATATTAAGGGCAAGCGGAACCAACGTGTCTATGCCGACCAGGTTATTAAAAAACTCACCGAGAAACTTATGGCAGGATGGAATCCTTGGATTGAGGAGCTGCAGCCCCTGGAATATACTAAATGGGATGACGTTCTCGACAGGTATAAGTCTTATCTGGCCAAAATGTGCAACGAGGGTAGTATGCGTGAGGAGACTTATGTCGACTATAGCAGTCGTCTCAGAATCCTGGAAAAATGGAAGCAAGAGAAAAGAATAACTCTCAACTACTCCTACCAATGGGACAAAAGTAATGTGAGCAAGTTTCTGGATTACATTTTCATCGACCGGAACAATACTGTACTGACCCGCAATAACTATCTTGCCTGGACTAAGAGTTTTTCTGCTTATCTGTTAGCTCGAGGGTATATACCTAAGAACCCTACAGAAGGCCTGGAACGTATCAAGAACAGGCAGAAGAAAAGCAGAGATGTCATACCGGATTGTACCATGCAGCTCATCAGAGACTACCTACAGGAGCACAACAAGCACTATCTGCTGGCTTGTGAAATCATTCACTACCTCTTCATCCGCCCTCGCGAGATGTCCTATCTCAGAATCTGCGATATCCATGTAAAGACTCAGACAATCACTCTGCATGGCGAGAACACAAAGAACGGCAATGATGCCGTGATCACCTTGCCGACTCATGTCATCAAGCTGATGATGGAACTCAACATCTTCTCACACCCAGGGCAGGACTACCTCTTCTCTGACGGTTTCTGTCCAGGACCAGAGAGAAAGAACGAGAAAATGTTCAGAGACTACTGGACTCGTGTCTTGAGAAAGGAACTGAAACTCTCACCTCGCTTCAAATTTTATAGCTTGAAGGACACAGGCATCACCAATATGCTGCGGGCCAATGCCGATGTCTTGTCGGTCAGAGACCAGGCGAGACACTCATCTATACTCATCACAGACATCTATACGCCTAAGGATATACAGAAGGCGAATGAGTATATCAAGAACTATCAGGGTATCCTATAATATAATAAGGTGGAGAGCTAACTGCTCCCCACCTTATTATATATATTATGATAGCATATAAAAATATCCCGTGTAAACTGGCTCGATGGCATCGTCCTTGACTTCCATCTCTATCTTCTCGCACACATATTTCTTGTTGCGGATGATGTATATCTTGGATGGATCCGGTATCTCATCTGACTGAAACTTGACCTCCATGCAGTTTTTATTGTCTATTCTGAGAGCATTATCATGTAAGCAGCCTAGAGAAACAACATCATTAGTAGATTTCGTACAAATCGACAGAGAGTAAGGATACTTGTCTTTAAATGTTCCTCCTCTGTTCCCACCAAATCCTCCTTCGGTACTACCACAATATTCTTTATTTATTCGGTAGTCGGTTTTGAATTTTGGCCACCTAGACTTCGCTCTAACCCAACTAAATTTGTTGTCATCCTGTACTTCTCCTGGAATAATGAAGAATATATTCATGCATTCCTGATCATCTTCGGATTTGTCGAGTGTTGACTCATCATCAATCGCATCCTGCACGGATGTGTAGCTGAATCCGTCATCATCAACATCGCACTCCTTTGAATCCGGCTCCTTATCATTAGGTATTGAAAGAAGGCATCGCTTCTCGTAGTAATTATCTTCCAAGATTGCTGTTTTGAAATTGATATCTTCTACAACTTGTGCTGCAGGAGATATGTTAAGTTCAACATAGTCATCAGAAGAACTGTCCCTGATTAATGGTGACCAAACGCCTGCCAGCTGCCATGTTTTCGAACCCTCATTCTCTACATATATGTAGTAACTACCATTACACTCAATGATGGTCTGTCTTTTTTGTTTTTCAGACCATGACTGTGTTGTCCCTTGGAACTGATTTTGCGGGTCCAAGGTAGCTGTACTATGGACTATTTCAAAATTCTCGAAGACTTTTTTGGAAATAACTTCATAGTTATCTCTGTTTGCAGAATCACCCAGATTATACTCCAGATTTGCTGTAGATGACGTGGAGAAGGATCCGTCTTCGTCGTAGTCCGTTGTGTATTCGGCCAGAGGCTCAATCGCTACGGAATCTGCGGTTGTCAGCTCTGATTTTTTGATAACAGAACAAGTTTTTTGGATATCATCAAAAACAATGGTGGCATTGAAAAGCTTTCGAAATTCCTCTATAAAAGTATAGCTCGACCAATGAGGAAGTGCCCTTCGCAGCTCACGAGTCTTGTAGGCCGATGCGATATACAGGAGGTTCCACGGCTTGCAGTCGAAGTCGTTGCGCTTGAGCGTGTATCCCTCATATTCTACCACTTTACGGAAGATATACATTAAGTTTGGCTGAACAGCCAGGTTCATGATAAATGGTGCATTGCTTCCTATAAATTGCTTCGTTTTAGCTACTCCGACAAAATTGGCAATCATATCATTTGTTTCGTCCCGTACAGGAACAAAACACCATTTACCCTCTACTCCCAGGAACTCCGATTTATCATCATCCAATCTATAGATGTCATTAATCTTCTGAAAACCTTTCCATCCTTGAGACCAGCCCTTATCAACTGTATAACCGGGCTTGTCAGCTGTGCCAAACGGAATCTCATCGATGTAGTGCTTGGTCAGGCGGTCATTGAACTTGATGCGTGATTTGCCTCCGACTATCTGCAGTTTGATTTCTCTCTCATTCACGGAGAGTATGGTACCGACACCGCTCATGATGAGCTGGCTGTTACAGTACAGCTTGCAGTCATCGTATTTGGCGATGTTCTTCTTGACCTCCAGTCGCGAGACATTCTTAAATATGACACGGTTCTCCAGGATATTCATGGGGAAGGTGATGTCATAGGTGTACTCACCATCATCGGTGACATACTGGTTGGCGTATGTCACCTTGATGGATGATGTAGAAATGGGATAGGCCTTATGGCCATTGATGATGCATGTTATCATATTCCACTACTTATTGTTTAAAATGCGCTGATAATCCTGCAGTCTGCGGTGCAGACCTCTACGTCCAGATATCGGAACCTCGACCTCAATGCCATCGTCAAGAGTCTGTGCCAGACGGCTGACGGCTGCATTGACACCATCGAGGGACTGGCGTACTTCGGTGTTGTCATTGTTGACATTGACAACAGGAGCCACCACGGTACTGCTGCCTTGTCCCAAAGAACGTGTGATATCATCAGCGGTCAGCGAGCCGACAGTATTGGAGCGCTGTGCCCTATCGATGAGATCAAGAGCTGGACGGATGGAAGAGTTGTTGACGGCATTGTGATTAGCCACGAACTCGCCTTCATGTACGACACCTGCTTCCTTTCTGTAGCGGTTACCTCCGGTATATCCACCCTCATAGTAACCTGCTGCCTCTGCCTGGTGCTGCTTCTTGATAGCAGCAAGCTGTATCATACCTGCAGCTGTGGCCATACCTGCTGCAATAGGAGCTAATGTCCAACCTATTGTTGGTATAGCTGCAGCAGATGCATAGGCATTGATAGCAGACATAGCTGTAGATGCTATCGCCTGTGCAATTTCTATCTTCATGGCTTTTTTGTTAGCCTTGGACTTCGCTGCGGCCAGTTCCTTGTCTCTCTTCTCCTCCAACTTTTTCTTTTTCTTCGAATTGTTGCCAGCTGCAGCAATCTGCTTTTCGTAGTTCTTGGAGATTTTCGCCTGCTCGAGGTCAGAGCATGCCTGAGCATATGACGATGACGCAGATAGAATACCGTTGATACCATTGTAAACTACAGCTGTCTTTTCAATCAGGTCATTGAGGAAATCTGAGGTGATCTTCCCTTTCGCCTGCATGTATGCAGCATGGTTCTGCTTGTCGTTGCCATACAACTCCTTCAGTTTCTCCATGGTGTTTTGATAGTTCTCAACTTGTGAGGAGAAGTATCCACCCAGAGTTGCATTGCCGGTCGACAGGGACTCCCCTGCTGCAGCCCTGGCGCTGTTGACCATCTCTGATGACTTATCATTAATCTTCAGCTGAGCGCTACCAGCACCATGATCATCAGCATCAATCTGCGCTCTCTGTGCAGCAAACTGCTTGGTTATCTCCAACTTCATCTGCTGATATTCCTCCTCCTTGATCAATCCCTGCTTGTAGAGATTGTCAAGGCCATTGAGGTACATGGTCTCCTGAGCCTGCAGGTCTTGCTTACCGAACTGCTGACGCAACTCCTTCAGCTGGTTCTGGTATGACTCCTGCATCTGCAGCTGGTGGTCAAGTGATGCCTGCTCCATCTCAGCCTTCAGATCCAGCCATTCCTCGCTGCCCTCATTGTAGAGTGCCAGGCGCTTTTGCATGGCATCTGCATCATTCTGATAGATGGCTTCATCGAGAGCTATGTCATTCTGATAGATAGCTGAGTTGGCATCATTGTATTGAGCCTTGATGCTAGCCTCCTTCTGTAGGCGCTCACGCTCAATGCTCTGCTCATTCATCTTCAGTATGGCAGCATCATGCTGCTTGACGACAGTGACCTGGTTGTCAAGTAACTGCTTATACTCATTGCTCTCTGCTCCATAGAGTTGCTTCAGCTTAGCAAAGCCCTTAATCTGGATGTTCTGTCGGTCATCGAGGAACTGCTGATAGGTTTTCTTGCCTTCTGCATAGGCTTTGGCGTTGTTAGCCATCAGTTCGCTGGTCTCAGCCTTGATGCTATCGGCTGCCTGCTTCTGCTTGCGCTTGGCTTCTGCCTGGCGCTTACGTGCCTCGGCTGCAGCAGCCTTCGCAGCCTTCACCCTAGCCTTGCGCTCCTTTTCTGAAGCTTGAAGAGTGCCGGTTGTGCTCTTCTGCTCAATGATGGTACCATCATTGGCCTTGCCATTGTAGCCATTGTTTCGCCATGGTTCCGGATCGTTGATCTCGAAGTGCTGGGACTCCAGCTGGTTAATCTTATCGATGAGCTTCTGCTGGTATTGCCTCTCTCTATTTCGTGGTTTACAGTCTCCCTGAACGCTTCTCTGTTATCAGATGCTAAGTTTAGCATCTTTGTTTTTCGACTTGCAAATGGATTAATACGCCCCCAAACTTTTGCCCAGAATCCACGCTTGTCGTTGTCTGCTTCGCTAAGCAAGTCTTCATTTTCAGCCTGCTTAGCTATTGACTCAGCCAGTTTCTTCTGCAAGCCATCGATGACGATCTTCTTTTTCATCCAGTCGATGTAGGACTGGATCTGCCTTGTTGCTTGACCGGTGCGCACTGCTTCCTCGGTGATGTTGCCGAGGTGTTCACGCATCAGCTTGCCGTTGAGTTCCTCCAGGGCTGCCTTGCGGTCTGACTCAGCTGTGGTGTTGGACTGGATGGCAGAAACGAGGCGCATGATGGATGCCTCCTCTTCTGCTGCCTGCTTGTTGGCATCTGTCACGGCATCATTGTAGTCACGCTGAGCCTGCTCAGCTGTGCTCGTCTCTTTAGACAGTGTGACGATTGCGGCTGTCAGACCGGCAACAACAGCAATCACAGCAGTGATCGGGTTGGCCAACAACACTTTGTTCCACAACATTTGCGCAGCTGTGGTCAGTTTTATTTCTCGTGTCAACGCCATCTGAACGATTGCCATGGTCTTGAGAGCAGATGTCTTAAGACCTACAAGGACGAGATGCGCCTTTTCGCGTAGAATCATGATGTTGAGCCATGCCATTTGCGCCTTCTCTGCGATCAACTTGGCCTTAGATACTGCAGTATAGGTGACGATGGCAGCTGTCAGCACAATTAATATGCGCCAATAATCTTTGACGAAATCAACGAGGGTTGAGAGTGCCCGAACTCCGAGACTGGCAGCAGATATGCAATATCGTGCTGCAGGATAGAGTTTCTGGCCCAGTTCTATGGAGAGATCCAGGAACTTCTTGCTCGCTTTGTCAAGTTGAGCCTGTACACTCTCGTTCTGTGTCTCGAACTCATTGAGGACGGATGTGCCTTCGGAATAAGCTTCGTTTGCCAGGTTCTGGGCAGTCTTGATGTCATCGAGCTTGTCTGCGAGGACGGTGAGGACTCCAGTAGCCCTGGATCCATCCATCTTCATTTCCTCGAACATTGGTGCAAGGTCGGCAAAACCGCCCTTGGCTCTCATGGCTGCCAAAAACTGGAGAAGTGCGCCGTTGGCATCCTCCTTCAAAGTCTTGGCGAAGTCCTTGACATTGAGTCCAGCAATCTTTGCAAACTTTGAGGAGTCCTGGAACATCTTAGCGAGGAGGTTCTGAACTGCGGTTGCAGCAGTCTCGTCTTGCTGCATGTTCTGGTCAAGGACAGAAGCGAGACCCATGATCTGAGCCTGTGTAAAGCCTGCCTGCTTGCCGACACCTGCCACACGGGCAGTGAAGTCAACGAGATAACCGGCAGAGGCAGAAGAATTCTGCGCCAACTCATTGACTGCAGAACCTGTTGCCAACATGGCGCCTCGCAGACCCTTGGTTTTGTCTTCGCCGAACATCTGGGCGAGTTTACCGATTTGAGAGACTGCTTTATCGCCGAGGTCATCACCGAGGGCGACATTGATTTTATCGGCTCCATCTACGAACTCCTCAACTGCTGCAGTCGAAGTGATGCCGAGTCTTCCGGCATCTTCGGCTAACTGGTTGAGCTTCTGTCGAGGGGTTCGGGTGTCCATCTTTTTGAAGTCCTCGTTCATGCGCTCAACCTCTTCGGCTGCCTGCCCGGTATATTTTCGGACGTTGGTCATCTCATCGTCCATCTTGGCATACTCCTCTACACACTTTTTGACGGTGAAGGTGATGCCGGAGATTGCAGCGACGGCTCCAAAGGCAATGCCCTGCATTCGGTTGAACCAGTCTGCAGAGCGCTTGATCCAGGACTCTTGAGCTACGCCTTCGGCTCTGACTGCCTGCAGTTCAGCCTTCAGCTGCTTCGCCTTCAGCTCCATCTGCTTGAACTGCTCGGTACCACGCTCCATGCCATGCATCTGCTGGTTCAGTGCCTTGATGGAGTACTCCAGGTCACGGATGGAGGAGGTTTTGAGGTTGGCCATGGTGTTGTTGACGAGCTGCATCTGCCTCTTGGTCTCCTTGATATCCACATTTGTGCGGTCAATTTCCTTGTCATACTGCTGCATGAGGGTGACCACCTTCTGCTCGCTCTGTCGGATGCGTTCCAGCTCTGCCTCCACAAGTTTCAGCTGCGAAGCTCTGGAGGCGTACATGGTAGATGTCGGGGCGTAGTCAGCCATCTGACTACGTAGCTTGGAAGCTGTGAAGTTGAGGTCATTGAGTGAAGCATGTTTCAGATTTGACACCGTTGCGGTCATTCGTCTCGCTTCCTCATCAGCCTTGCGTGTTGCGCCCTTCAGGGCAAGCATCTGCTCCTTGACCTTTGAGAGTTGTGCATCCAGCTTGGCGAAGTCTGAAGGGTCAGATGCTGCCTTCATCTGCCCCTTCAGATGTCTTGCTGCCTTCTCTAGCTGTCCGAGGCTTGCACTAGACAGGTTGTCGAGTGTCTCCTTGACGCTCATGGTTGAGTTCTTGAATTGCTTCATCTCTCGCTCTGCGGCCTTCAGATCCTTGGCGAGGGATGCGCCTAAACGGGAATCGCCCGCCGAGAAGGCTTCCTGTTTAGCCTTCTTCAGACGAGCGACTCTGTCCTCCAACTCTTTGAGTCGGTTCTTTGCCTCCTCTGAGTTGAGCTTGATGACTGTTGTATATACCTCTTGTCTTGCCATTATCGGTTGACTTGTATATAGCTGTTATATAATATGTTGGAATGGGGATTGAAGTTGATGACCTTGACATCATAGCCTTTGGTGCCCCACCGCCACCAGAGGAATCTGTGCTTGTACTGCCTGTAGACGATGGTCTGGAGGCTATCTCTCGCCTTGTATGTCAAGATGGAGTCCGCCGTATTGAGACGGAAACTGAGCCATCGGTCGCTGTAGGTATAGACCGAGTCGCTGCGGTCAGTCTTGACCGTATCAGCAGTACTCAGACTCGTGCGCTGGTCTGCCAAGACCTGGCCAAGACGAATGTCCAGGTCATGGAGCAGTTGGCGGTCGTAGGCCTGAATTTTGTACTCCTCAGCCGGCATCTGCAGCACCTGCTGCGTGATGACCGTGAGCGAGTCTCGGATGGTGTCTCGCTCGGCTGGAGCATACTGAAGTTTCAGCCCATTGAGCTGTTCTCTCAGTTCCTGCTCCGCTCGCTGCTGTCGATGGTCAAAAACCCAGAAACAGGCGATGATGACCAATATCACCGATATGGCCATGATGATTGACTTGAGATGTTTCTGCATAATCCTTGATGTTAAATGTCGGCATATTCCGGAATTGCGTCGAAGCAAGGACACTCCTTGATGCGCTCCCATGGATCGACCACCCCATTGTGGTTCTTGTCAGGCGAGATGTCACGATGTCCCATGATCTTGGCTTCAGGGTAGCGGTTTCTCAATTCCTTGAGCAACTCACGCAAACCTTGTTTCTGTGCCTCCGTGCGGTTGTCGATAGCCTTGCCAGTGCGGGATATTCCACCCATGTATGCCACGTTGACTGAATCGAAATTGTGCCCCTTGACTCCGTTGGACGGCAGGTCTTCTGTCATGAGCTGCGTGTACTTGCCATCAGCGGTTACGACCCAGTGGTAGCCTGGATAATGCCAGCCTTTGTTTCTAAATTCCTTGAGCAAGGCATCGACAGACCATGACCGTCGGCTTGCTGTACAATGAACGAAAATTTTCTTAATCTTGCGTGCCATTTTTATTGTTAAAATATTTATTGATAATGTCTTTAACTCTGGTGTCAAAAGTCAGTGCGAAACCAAAGACGGTTGCCACGTAAACCAGACTCTGCCCAAAGTACCACAAGACGTTAGACGTGACGTCGTGGGACATAAAAAAGCTGATGTACACAAGCACAATGCCAGCAATCAGTACTATGCCAGCAGAGCTGTAGTGTATCCAATCCTTGGTATTTCTCTGCATATCTGTACCTTTTTTAAAACTGGCACAAAGGTACATATAATATAAGGAATATAAAAATACGGCAGAAAGGACTGTCATCCTCCTGCCGTATCTGATAACTATGAGATATCCCGGTCGAGTAACTCTCTGGCCATCTGCTTAGCCTGCTCTCGCCACTCCTGGAATACTTGGTACTCTGTCTCGTGCTCCCTGTTGCCATCACCATGGTTGCACAGGATGGCTTCGACATCGCTCTGGCTGTACTTAGTACGAACCAGGCCATTCACGAACTCGCGATAGCTTGCCGACTCAGCCTCAATCTTAGTGGAGCCGTCAATCTCTGTGCCCTCGTAGCTGTAGGCTGTCACTGTCTTACTATCGCCATCAGACTCCGACATGGTGGTGTCTGGGTGATAGTTTTCTACTTTCTGCTCACTCAGGAACAGAAGAAAATGCTTGCTGTCATATCTCAAGTATGACATACGGCAAAGATAAAATTTCTTGTGCATCTAGATAAACTTATAAAATTTCTTGCCAAACTTGTTGGTTAGCTCGGCTGCAACGGTGTAGAAGCCCTTTTCCAGCAGTTCCCACTCCTTGCGTGCCTGGTCAACCAGAATATCTGAGCCAGTAAAGAGCCACCACGACTCAGGTTGCCAAACCGGCTCCTCAATCTCATCGCCATGTTCATCGAGTTGTCCTGTCTTCCGGACGTGATCGATGAAACGGAAGCGGATGGCTAGGCGGTCCTTAGGCACCTTCTTGGTGACTATGTGCTTGACGCCCTGGTCGTCAACTTCTTCAACCTGCTCCATTTTGAAGTCGACTCTCGACTTATCTATCTTGTAATCCTCTATGAGGATGAGGAACTTGTCATAGTCCTCAATGTTGTGGCACAGGATATCGCCTGGATGCTTCTTCTGTGCCATGCTCATGCCCTCGAAGGGAACCTCTCCCTTGCGAGCCTTCACAATCTGACCATACTTTTTCATACCGATTTTATTTAATAAGTTTTTTGTATCTGCGTGTTTGGCTAGGCCAAGCCTGGATGCTGCCTTGCGCCGGATCTGTTCATCGTTAAGTCCACGTTTGCGCAATCTTGCCACCTGGGCACAGAGTGCCTGCTTGGTGCGCTTGCGCAAAAGGGCATGGTCGGCAAAGATCTTCTGTCCACAGAAGTCTATGCCGTCACATGTACGATGAATATTCCAACTTCTATTGATGCGGAGCTTCCAGTCTCTAGCCAAGTGCATGACTGCAAGCTCCGCCATGAGGCGTAAGAAGACCTTATCTTCATGCATGATGAAGATATTGTCCATGAATCTATAATAATGTTTGAGCCCTTCGCGGCAAAAATGGTCGAAGCGCTCATTGAGGGATTTTACCCCCCCACATTTAAAACGATAGCTTGCTGCTCCGAGCGGCATGTGAGGAGCATGTCTGTGACGTACCGAGCCTGCCAGTAGCCGTGTTTCTCGGGGTCTTGGAGTATGTCGAAACACCGCATGGCGAGATAGTCAAACCTCGCCAGAAACAGTTGCCCCAAAAGTTGTGTAAGCTTGACGCCCAGCACTATGCCGTTGGCATAGCTGTCAACGACCTCGTCGATGAATGCAAGCAGCTTGCGGTCCTTGATATACAACCTGTACTCTCTCTTGAGCAGATTGTGCTCAACATGCTGGAAATAATGATGTATATCCATGGGCAAGCAATAGAATGTCTCTAGCTGTGGCGAGGTATAGATGTCCTGCTTGATAATCTTGTAGAAGAAATGCGTGCCACGCCCCTTGGTACCAGCTGGACTGTTGAAAGGAATCTTGGCTCTCAACTTATCTTCACTGGTGTGCATGGCTGCATGCTGAATGACATGATCGCCAACAGGCAACTTATTGACTATACGATGCTTGGGTTTTTCAACCGGCTTGGCCTCATAGTCTGATGTATGCCATGTCTGATTAACATATGCATTTAGCAGGGCTTGAAGATTTGTTTCAAACTCTGCCTCAAACGCTTGTACTGAGAGACGGGACTTCTTGTGCCTCGAAAAATCAAAAAATGCTTCACGAAAATTTTGCAAAGTCTCAACCGCCTGTGAAATGTTACCTAACCTCTTCACTTGCTTAAAATTTTATTTATAAAAAAAAGGTCGGTGTCTGATAAATGTCGGTGTCTGTGTCTGTTGTCTGCTTTTCTAATGTCCTAACTTTCGACCGGATGACCCATTGCCATCATCTACTTGCTATTCTGCTAAAGTGTATGTTTTGCCATGAGGCAAGGCCTGACTCCCGAAATCTCTGCAGCTAAGCAAACTAACCTGCAGTATCTTGTTAAGTTGAGGGCCGCACCGTAGCTCACACTGGAACCCGAGACAGCATTGCTCACGCGGAGCGTCGAAAGACCGCAAGGACCACCATTGACAGCGTCGCCACCGCGAAGACACAGGCGAAAACCGGAAGTAGCGTTTGACGTATTCCAAAAATAACCTGTCGAATAGGTTGACTCTGTAGCACCAATCTGCGTACAGAAGTTCTCTAGATGTTCCATCGACAAGGTCTTGATATATCCTTCACCACCGCCAGGTGACTTGCTCAACGTCTTCATGCCGGTAGCA